>Ga0209318_1001104_pt1 | contig 19033 bp, 30 predicted proteins | sample RifGroE1_FD_183999 | JGI IMG/M metagenome (GOLD analysis project Ga0209318, IMG submission 183999) | Groundwater microbial communities from Rifle, Colorado, USA - Groundwater E1 (SPAdes) (version 2) | ecosystem: Environmental > Aquatic > Deep subsurface > Groundwater | place: Rifle, Colorado...
AGTTGTCGTTTGTTCATTTTGAATCCTCCATAGCATTAGTATCATGTTCAATCATTTGATCTACTTGCCATTGTTCATAGGCAACATTGCGGGCTTTGTCAAATGTATGAGGCCAACAAGCTTCGCATTTGCTCACGTCGAGTTGATGAAGTGCCCTGGATGCTGCTACATATAATATGTTGGTCTCTTCAGTTGTTGGATTTCCGTTATCGGACGGAACTTTAAAATCATTAGCCAAGCGAACCTTTGACCATTCCAATCCTTTGGCTTTATGGGCAGTAGTTATGGTTACATCGGCTTCGTTTGAATCTTCTACAGTTGATTCAAGAATGCTTAGCAATCGTTCCCTGCCATAGAGTTCGATTAACTTTAGAATCGGCTTAATATCTCCTCCCATCGGAGAATTGGAATACTCGACAAGATCGATATAGTTCTTAAAAAGGAATAAGTCTGGATGATTTGAATATCCCTGCAATTTGAGTTGAATTATAGAATTGATAAGGTATGTAAGTTGTTGAGTCCCTCCCAGGATGTGAACTGACAGATTTTTGCCCAGAGCTTCGATGGTTTCGGAAATAACTCCTTTGTTTGTCCGGCATAGGATTGCGTCTACAGCTGGAAGTGGCTCATAATGAATAGAGGATGTAACATCGTCGTTGCCATGAAATGGCACATATTCGAACTGATATGGATAATAGCCTGTGATTATGGTATTTGCCATATTGGCGATGTTTTCACCAAAACGGAAACTTCTAGTGATGTATAGCTTTGCCAGATTATCATCCTGCAAGGCATTGACTGCCCCGCGCCAAGCATAAATTTGCTGAAATTGATCACCAACAAAGATCTTTTGACAAGATTGATTCTTAATTACTTGTGCAATTACTGGGTTGCTATCCTGGTATTCATCAAAAAAGATAAAGTCTTTATTAATGATTGGGTTTGTGAGTGCCCAGATTTTTAGGTAAACATCATGGGTGATTGGTATAGGTTTATTAACATCGGCCATTTCGTTAAACACCAGATTTGCATGGTGCACCAAATCTTCTCGCATAATATCTAGATCTGCATCCTGAAGAATTGTTAATCTTGGCAAATGCTTGTACTGAATAACTTCGTCACTGGAATAACAGTACTTGCGGATTGTATTGAGGATTAAGTATCCTTTGTTGGCAGGACTATTGTATAACTGCCACTCTCCAATATCGAAAGTATCAGCCAGTTGTTTGCCTGTCAGTTTGCTGAGCTTCTTCTTGTATTTATAACCAACTGCACCATATGCTAAGGCATGACCGGTCTTGCACATTATGTTGCTGGAAAACTTGGTTGAGGCTTCCTGGGCTAGGAGTTTGTTGAATGAAATGGATAGTCCGTATCCTGACATTTTGCGAGCCATTGCAAGAAGCAAAAAGGTCTTTCCCGAACCTGGTGGTGCTTGGATTGCATAATTGTTGCCGTCAAGAATGGTGTTGACGTGAGCTTCTTGTTCGGTAGTAAGAGTTTTACCTTTGTATTTCATTACCATGACTCATATCCTTTTTAATAAGTTCATAACAATGATTTAATCCTGGTAGATTTGATCCTGTACAGACAGTTTTATTTACTGAATGTATTGGAAGAACATTTGGTGATTTTAATCTTAATCGTTTTCCACAAATTTTGCATGGTCCAAACTTTTTCCACATAATTAATCTCCATAATCATAATAATCTGGTTCATCCATCTCAGCATCTGGTACATCTGCCTCGCAGCAATCAGTTACAGACGAGCCATAATCAGATGGATAGTGAATACCAGCTTGGCCAGCTGTACAATGAGTGCCAGAATAGCCAAATGAACTGTCTAAGGCAATTATAGTGCAGGGCTGATGGCAGGCTGGACAGAGAAAGTTAGTTGGTGTCTTATAGTGTGGAAGATTTTTCATGGCAAGCCCTTCTTGATTTTAGTTATTTACTTGATTTTATAATTGCTTCCCAAGTTGCACAGCAAACTGGCCAAAAATCTCGAATTACACGTTCCTTTAGTTCTATTGGTTTGATATAGCCTCTTGCAACATCGAGTAATTGATGTCTTGATGCATATTGAAGATGCCAATCAGGATTATTTTGGTTTAATATTTCTATTACTTGTTCTTGATTTACAGATGGTATGCTCATGATTGCTCCTTTATTATGGTTATTCCCCTGGTTACTTTTGTCTGGCTGAATTTCTGCACTACAAAGTCTATTGCTTCTTGACTCGGTGGAGATTTTGGATCTTGGCAGAGATAAATAATTCCATAATAAAAAGTAAGTTTGATTATCTGACTAGTTGTTGTTAGGTCAGCTGGTTCGATACCTTTGGCCAGTAGACCGTCACGAGCTTTGGCAAGATCTTCAATGGTCATTCTGGTTGAAACTACGCGAGCTTTACTCATTATTAACTTCCTTTAATTATTGATTGTTTGATATTATTTACTAAAAGAACATATATTTTGATGCCGTTCTAAATCTTGTTTATACTCCTCAGTATTTATCCAATTCCTAGCTTCTTCTTCTGTTTCAAATATTCGATTAAGATTGTTTACATATGATTCTTTTTCATATTCAATACCAATATCAGACAGGTACCAGTTATAAGTAAAATCTGTGCTGAAATTATGTACTGTAGCTTTAGGTATCATTATTTCTTCAAATTGTATTGCTGATATTGAACCAACACATACTGCATAATATGTTTTACAAATAACAATGTTGTTTACGTGTATTCTTTTCATATTTTATACCTCTTGATGAGTGAATTTTTCCTCGTCGGCTAGGTAGGCCAAGTTGATTTCTCTCTTTTTGGGATTGAGGATGAAAACTTGGATTTCTTGCATAATGTCTGGAGATACTTCATCTGTTTGGCCGAGAGTCATTTTTATCAAGTAATCTGTGTAGATGATCTTAACCAGTTGCGATAGGCTAGTAAGTTGGAAGTTCGGCTCCAGGCTGCGAACAATTTGCAGGCCGCGAGCAAGTTGATGGGCTGATAGGCGAAATGTTATGATTGGACTTGACATTGTGATGCTCCTCACTTTGATACTAAAATAACTCTTTTATCTTCAGGAATTAAATTAATAATTTCTTCAAATGTTGGTGCAGGTTTTTCTTTTAGAAACTCTAATTTTATTCCCTCATAGTTTAAACCAAGTTCATGTGTAAATACTGGCCTATTTAAACATTTTTCTAATGCTTCATGAAAAACTTCAAATGGCATACAAAGTAAAGGTTCAAAAAGTTGAAACGTTACTATCTCTTCATAAGATAAATCTTTCCAAAAAGCAGTTTTACTAAGTTCGATTGCTTGTTCTTTAATCATGATTAGTTTCCTATTTGTTGTGTTGCTTTAAAGGTTTGAATGATCGCTTGTTGTTGTTCTTTACTTAGGGTGGCAAGAATCTGTTGGCAAAGAAGCTCGATGTTAACTGGTTCACTAGTTTTTGGCACTCTTATCTTGGTTGTTTCTTTCATTTTGATTGCATGTTTATTCATGTTGAGGTTGTAATCTATGGCTTGGTACAAAGTTGCGACGTCTTTCCAGGCTTCATAGGCTTTATGGTAAGCGGTCTGAGTAATTTCTTTTTCTTTGTTCAAGGGGATGAGTTCAGCTTTTGTTGCATCTAGCTTGGTGGCAAGTTCATTTTGGTAGCAAGTCTTGCAAAGGTGTTCAGACAAGTCAATCTTGTGGAGGTTATGAATCTCTTTTTCTGTCAAATTAAAACCGATTGCTTCATTGAGAGTGTTGCAAACTGGACAGAGTTTTTTCATGGTTATGATCTCCGTAAGATTGCAAAGATTTCATTACTGTGGGATTGCTTAGTCAGGGTTTGCTTTTGAAATCTTAATGTGTTGCCAGCTTTGAGCCAGTTAATCAGTTCAAAGTATGTTACATTGGCAAGGTATTTCCATCCCATATGGATTCCAAATCTGTTGTAGAAACGAATTGTTTTGCCTTTCATAATTGCGATGATCTCCCCTCAGTGCAAATTTTTATAATGGGCGTTCACAAGTGAACAGCTAAACTAAACATTTGGCAATATAGCTTACTTTTACTTGATAGTTAGCTGACCTTGCAAGGCATCAACAATTGGCTGGAATACTTCCTTTACTTCGTTGATTCCAAAGAAGACTAGCAAGGCAACTATGGCTATTGCCCCGAATGTCCAAAAAATTCCAAGGCAAACAGCTTCTGTATGCATAGCTTCCAAAGGTGTGAAATAGTTCTTATTGTTGCTTGTCTTAGCTTTCATGGCTGGCTCCATTGTTGGGGTTATTAAATTGACTCACTCATAACCAGGTCAAAACATTAAGATTGTGAGTGCTTTGCCCTGGTGATTAGGCAGTCAATTTAGTTATGCACTGGCAGTCCTGCGTCAAGACGTTTTCTTCGCGGCACATGATGAGCTGGCTTTCCAATTGAAATTCTGTGGCACTTGTAGCAGAGAAGATCTTTTCTATTTTTCTTACTAAAGAGGTTCATTTTAATTGGTTTTCCACATTTACAGAAATAATCAGACTGACTTTCGTAGCTTTGCTTGTTCATAATATTAACTCCTTTTTTAAGTTGTTTGAATCTTATTTAATACTTACCAGCAATCCATCCTTCATCTGGCCCTGGCTGGAAGCAAGTTATCTTTGTTCCGGCTGCAAGGGCAAGTTTAATTTCTTTCTTGGTTCGATAGTTGTGAGTGGTATATGGCATGAACATTCTCCTTAGATGGATGGTTAAAAGCGGGCAACTTCGTTGCTTGCCTGAGTTAGACAATTCTGAAAAAGTTAGCAATCTTAATCCTTATATTCTTTGCAAACACTACTAATTGTTATGTGTTCTTTACTTTTGTTTTGCTCTGTTTGACAGGATTTACAGGGAAATGGCTTCATGGCTTGCTCCTATCAAGGTTGTAATTAATAATCTTCTCTGGCTATTACCCAGACGTTATGATTAGGCAGTCGTTTTAGAAAGTCAATTTTGTCTTTTTCTGCCTGCTCTTTTGTTTTATATCCTGCAACTATTGTTCCTCGGCTGATAGTGTTTTCAAGCTGGCGAATTACAAGATAATAGTTTGCTTGAGTGAGTCGCATGATAACTCCAAGTGAGGGTTGTAATTCAGTTAAGAGATGTAATTCAGTTACGAGCTATTGCCTGGCTTTGAGCATTCCAAGCATTTTATCTGCTAATCGGCGACTAACAATACTAACTGTTAGGTTAAGATATTGTTTTTGGTCAGTCTGGCAATGGCGGATTAAAGTTTTGAATAGGCTGGCTGCTTCGGACCATCGTAAGATTGGCCAGGCACTTATTTGGTTAGGCTTTAACTGTTGCATGTGTGTCTCCAGTTGTTGTGCTGTTTGCCTGAACTATACTCATTAAATCAAGCTAGTGTAATTCAGGCATAACTATTATTTATCTTCTTGAATAATTGTATCTGCCTCACTTACTTCCATTTTTGTGACAAGTCCCTCGTCATAAAGAAAATCAATAAGTCTTTCAATACTTCCTTTGAAAGTAATAGTTTTTACTGTAAAGGTATCATTTATTGTTATTTCCAGTTTATTTGTTTCTTGCATAGTTTTCTCCTTTGACTGTTGAATGCTTTGTAGTTTGCTACGTAGTGGCCTGGCTAAAGGGTATGGCTGTATCTTGTGTTATTGTACCGTATACATGTAGGTTTGTCAACGGAAAAACACGTAGGCGGTTTACGGTGAGGGTGAGTGCTACGTTGTGGTAGTTGGTCGGTGGCGTGTATATAGTATGGTGGCGTGGCGGGATAGGGGCTAGAAGGGACGTAGAAACGCTGTGACAGGGCGGAACGGTCCGGTGGGTATGGTTGCATGGACGGTCGGGAACGTGGCGTGTAGCGTGTGGTGGCCGTTGTAGCGGGCATAACGTAAAACTGTGTAATTCCACCACGTTATGCCCGTCCATTAGTTGTGCTTACTCCTCGCTGTCAATCCAATCTTTTGGTGGGCTGAAGTCAGTTACAGTTGTTATATCTGAATCTGTGTTGTTTGGATCATGAAATTCTGATGGCTTGGGGAGTGGTTTTCTTGTTTGCAAAGATAACTCTATTTGTGTGTCAATCTCTTTCTCTTTTGCTTCTTGTTCTTCTCGTGCCTCACGTTTGATTTGTTCAAATAATCTAGCATCTTCAATGTCTCTTTGTATTTGTTGGGCTGACTTCTTTGATTGTTCTTTTATCTGAAACGCTTGTTGGTCATACAATGGTTGAGATTGATCTTTTGCTTGAGCCATAATGTTTTGAATGGTTGTATATGGATCGATTCGATCTACAGGCAATGCGATGATTGTATTGACTGCGTTTATATCTGCCTGAGCGCATTCTAACGATGTATGTATGGAATGCTTTGATATCCAGTCGATGATTATTAGCTTGGCTGCCTGGGATAACGATGCTATTGGTTGGTCTGGTTCAAGAGTTACAAGGATTCTTAATGCTTTGGCGAGTTGGTAATGGTTTAGGCGAAAGGACATGTGAGGGCTTGACATAGTGGTGGCTCCATTAATTGAATTGTGTTGTTAATTAAATACGAAATATCCAGGCGTGTTTCTTAAAACATATAGCTTTTCTAACATCATTACTTCTAACTAATGTTGGAGTTACAAGATGAATTGTATATCCAGTAAGAATTTCATTATCCTCCTCCATAATAATAATAACATCATCTTCAGGCTGTGTTTCGAGTAGTTTTATTAAGTCCCTAGCTTTTATTATAGCTCCTTTGGATTGATTTTGAGGTATTGAAAGGTTTATGGTATGCTTGTTAATTGAAGTTGTGTAATAAGTGCTGTAGCTCCTTATGAATGGTTGTTTAGCAAGCACAGGTTGCTTGCAAGGGTGTACGGTTGGTGCCAGTGTAACACGGTTGGTGCCGTTTGTCAATGGTTTGGTGCCGGGTGGTGACCGTTTTTGGTGCCGGGTGGTAATGTTTTGGTGACGTTTGTGTCCGTTTGGTGACAGGTTGCTTGTGTAAGTGGTTGATATTGTTGGGGAATTTTAGGGCTGTGTACGGTTGGCGTCAAAAGAGTCCGTGCGTACACCACCCCACCCTCTCTTGGTCCTAGTATTTAAGTATTTAATAAAAAAATTAAATACTAAAACAGACTACCCTCTCACACGCACGACACAGGGGGGTGGTGTACGGTTGGACACTATTGGCCACTTTTGGACACACAGGCACGCAAGTCTTTGAAATAATTACCTTTTTCTAGTTTACCTGTGGGCATATGGTGCCTGGTGGTGCCAATGCGGTGACAGGTGGGCACAATTATGTGTGTTCATCCGGTGCCTACTGGTGACAGGTGGTTACGTTTGGTGTACGGTTGGTGCCAATTATATGTGTCCAAGTGTCCACCTTTGGCACCACTTGATTACGTGTGTCACCACCTGACCACCTTCGGATACACTATATTCCTGTTCACCATCGAACGCCCATACAACCATCATTTAATCACTAGCCATGCAATCCAGTTTGTTAGGCATTATTCAGTCTGTTAGGCATTAGCAATAAGAAAAGCCCGAAAAGGTTACAAGAACCTAATCGGGCTAAGGTTAAAGCAAGGTTGTTAGGCTTTTTATTATCGTGAGAGTTCAATACAGATGCCAGTCTGAATAGCCTTGTTGTAACGTTCAGGCATTAGGCCCAGATATTTTAAGACTCTGCCAACGTTATGGCAGTCATGACATAATATGCAGCGCACTATTTTCATTTCTTCCCGATCTGAGGTTAGCTTAATTGCTTTAGCAAACTCAATTCCGTAAGTTACATCTGCTGCGAGTTTATCAAGTTTCATACTTTCACCAGGTGGAAGTCAACTTCTGAGAATTGTACATACCATGCTTCGATAACCCATTCAGGCAGATATGGTGCGGATTTGCGATTAAAGAAACTTATGAAGCGTTTTGAATACTGCATGGTTAAGTCTCCAGGTTCGGGCACAACCGTTATGATCATGCCCGAGTTAGATGGTTGCTAATTGTTACTTGCCATACCTGAGATGATTGCCGCAAGTTGTTCCGGTGTCAATTTGGCCATAGCCTCAATCGCTTTCTGTTCGTCAGTTTTTGCGCTTGCTGGACGTTCTGCTGCTTCCCACTTCATCTTGTCCACGTTCTCTTGACCAAGAGCTGCTGACCATTCCGCTCCTTTCTTGGTAGCCTTAAAAGTTGCCCTAGCATCTATCAACTTAGCCTGTACGCCTTTCTGCAAACATGCGTGCAGGCAACCACTTTCCTTTGCCCAAGCCAGCAACTTTTCCTCGTCGCTGAATTGTTCAGAGGTCGGAAAGATTGCCCGGGGCAAGGTATGCTGAATCATGCTACCGATTGCAGGGACAGAAGTTTCCGTTTTTAACGTGTCAAGAGTTACAAAGATAGATTGTGCCATAATGTTACCTCATTAAGAAATGTTTGAATGGGAGAAAACTATTTTCTTCCCGTTAAGGCCAGTTTTATATCATGGCCAGGATAATGTCAAGTTTTATTCATTAGCCTCTTGGAGGTCTTAACTCATCGTCACCATAATCATTGGTTAATATTGAGACAATATCTTTAGCTTTAACCAGTCTATGTTCAATTGTTGTGTAAAAATCATTTTTCTTTGATGATCTGGCGTTATATCGCCATGTATAACTTACTTTGATATATTTCTGTCTGATCTCTTCAACTGTACATATCTCAGATGTTTGTTTTATTCTTACCTGGTCTCCGATATTCATAATGTTTCTCCCATTTAAAAGGTTTAACTACTCAAACTATCCTGACTCAACCAACTATAAATCTTAATCATGTTTACTTGTACCAAACATTGAAAGCCTTGTCAAGAATTATTTTTCACCATTCTTTCTTTTCTAATTGCTTGTCCTTTCCCAATTACAATACTTCCCCATGGCCAGGATGTCAAGAGTTATTCTGTTTACCATTTATATGATGCTCACTATTCTGCCAGGACCATCTTGTTGAAATGTTCCACAGTTTGCCAGGACCACCTATTTAGATTATTCATCTGCTTGCCTGGTGCAACTTGTGTGCGTGTGTATCTGGTGCCAGGGAACAATCTTTCTTGTGTGTGACCTGCCCGTGTGTGGATGCCTCGATCCTACTGTAGTGGATTAGGGTTTCTCATATAATTTGCGGATACAAGCAACTTCTAATTGCCGTCAATCGTCACCTTTCCCTTCTGTGTTCACAAATGAACAACAAGTTGGGAATAATCATATTGGAACGATTATTCAACTTGCTCTATATAGAAACTTTGCATCCTTATCAAAACAGCCAGCCCTTATATATTATAGGAGGCTCAATATGTTTGCCGGCATTATGGAAAAAGCAGGAAAATTAAGTCCTTATACATTTTTATGTTGCAATTTTTTACCCAAAAGGGTACGCTTTTTTATATGTTGATTTTTCTGTAAAGTGTGTGGGGTGGCTTAGCGGCCTTTATCTACTCTCGAAGAACCCACACAGTTTGTTAGTTTTCGAGAGCCTTATAAATAACTTCGAGAGGTTATTATGTCAACTAAACTTACTCAAGAGATTGTTCAGCACTTATTTAATTATAATTCAGAAACTGGAGAACTTAGGTGGAAGAGAGCACCATTTACTTGTTCAAAGAAAGGTGCTTCTGCAAACACAAACTGTAATGGTTATTATCATGTTCGTGTTTATGGAAAGATTTATGGAGTACATAGAATCATTTGGCTGTATGTCTATGGCTACCTTCCAGAAAATGATATTGATCATATAGATAGAAATAGAGCAAATAATAAAATAAGTAATCTTAGAGAAGTCTCACGGCAATGTAATCAGAGAAATACTGGATTACAGAGCAATAATAAGTCTGGAGTTACTGGAATTTCTTTTAAGCCCTTACATTTTGCCTGGACAGCATCAATTAAAGTAAACGGTAAGCATTACAGTCTAGGTATTTATACAGATTATATTGAGGCAGTATGTACTAGATTAGCTGCTGAGGAATGCTTAGGTTGGCCTGACTGTAATGTTAATAGTCCAGCATATCAATTTATTAAATCATGGTTATCTAATTCAGAATGTTTAGAAGAATTATATGCTTAAAGAACTGAAAAGCCAGCACCGCAACATTATCCAGATGGCCTTCAACGGCTATAAGAATCAGGAAATTGCTGAGCGTCTTGGTATGGCACAATCCTCCGTATCGACTATCTTGCGTTCACCTTTAGGGCAAGCCTACTTAAATGGCCTTCAAGACAGGGCGCACGAAGCAACTTTGGACGTTCGCAAAAAGTTAGTTAGTCTTAATAAGGAAGCACTCGCAACATTTGAGCACCTTCTCGACAAGAGTTCACGCAAAGCTGTTCCAGCATCCGTCCAGTTCAACGCCGCAAAAGATGTTCTCGATCGCAATGGGTATAAGGCTCCTGATCGGCTGAACATTGACATGACGCTGCAAACCAAAACTGATGAAGAACTCGATGCTGAGATAGCAGCCATAGAAGAAGCAATCAATCGCACAGGTGGTAAAAATCTTCCAGAGATTAAAAAGTCCTTACGCCAAAACTTATCATTTACGACCATTCCTCTTACTTCAGATCATGCTGTTGTCACGACACCTGCTAACGAGGATGATTTATCTCTGGAAGATTTCCATTCTGACGAACCAGGCCTATTTATTCCGAACGACTCTTTTGAAGAACCCCTCTTGATGGAAGACACCTCAATTTTAGAAGACCTATCATTTGATCCTTTTCACAATATTAAAAGGTCATAATGATGGATCTTTCCCTCCTTGATAGAGACCGCAAAGAGCAATACCTCAAACTATTGCAAGCCAAAAACATCCGGATCAAGCAAAATAAGATTGCACAGTATTATCCGGATGACGGTCCACTAAGTCGATATAACTATCCTAAGCACATGCAGTTCTTTGCAGCAGGTTCCACATTTAGTGAACGCTGTATCATGGCTGCAAACCGAATCGGCAAGTCGGAAGGAATTGGTGCATACGAAACAACTCTTCATGCAACCGGAAGATATCCAAGTTGGTGGACTGGAAAGCGTTTCACTAAGCCTGTTTCTATATGGGCCTGTGGAACAACCAGTACAACTGCCAGAGATATTGTTCAATATAAACTCATCGGCAATCCTGAGGAGTATGGAACCGGCCTTATCCCTGAAAAATACATCATCAAAACCAGTCCGAAAGCCGGCGGAGTTGCTAACGCCATCGACATGATCTTGGTCAAACATATCTCTGGTGGTATATCTCGGATTAAGATCAAGTCTTATGCTGAAGGTCGCAAGTCTTTTGAAGGAACTGAGCAAGACCTGATCTGGCTGGATGAAGAATGCCCGTTGCCCATCTATACTGAATGTATAACCAGGACCATGACGACAAATGGTCTAATTATGCTGACCTTCACACCTTTAGAGGGCTTAACTGATACTGTTCTTCAGTTTATGCCAAACGGAAAGATTGAAGACAATCAAGAAGGTAGTAAGTTTCTAATCCAGGCAACATGGGATGATGCTCCACACCTAACCACTGAACAGAAAGAGAAACTCTGGGCAGCCTTACCACCCCATCAGCGAGACGCCAGGTCGAAAGGTGTTCCGCAGTTGGGATCTGGTGCAATTTATCCTATCCTCGAATCTAATATTACTGTCGCTGACTTTCCTATTCCCGATCACTGGCTCCGTTGCTATGCGCTTGATGTTGGCTGGAAGAAGACTGCGACTGTTTGGGCAGCTACAGATCCGACCAGTAACATAACTTATTTGTATTCTGAATATTACCAGGGCCAACAGTTGCCACTGATCCATGCGGATGCCATCAGAGCTCGTGGTGTGTGGATTCCAGGCGTAGTGGATTCAGCTGCACATGGCCGTTCGCAAGATGACGGTAAGCAACTTTTTGAGCAATACTTTGGTCTAGGGCTTGATCTCGAGAATGCGAACAAATCAGTCGAGGCTGGCCTGTATGCTGTGTGGCAAATGCTTAGTACCAATCGCCTGAAAGTATTTGGTTCGCTAGTTAATTGGTTCTCAGAGTTTAGAATCTACCGAAGGGATGAGAACGGACAGATAGTTAAAGACAAGGACCATCTTATGGATTGCACCAGATACTTGGTTATGTCTGGACTTAAGCGAGCAGTTGCAAAACCATATTGGGAGTTTGAGGCTTATGAGGCATCAGAAATATACAACCAGCAAGATACAAGTCTAGTAACTGGCTATTAATAACTTAAGTAGGTAAGATATTGCAAGCGACGAAGTCGCCTACACGTATATTCAATCTACTCATGTCTTCACCCTACTTGATATCATTATGCATATTGCGTATACAATTTAATCTTCAGGAAAACATAAATGGCTAATAATGGTTTTGAATTTCCTGTAGAAGAACTTGTTGATCCAGGCAATCCAGCGACTCCGATGGCGAATGCAATTATAGCTGGCCAAGCAGCGAAGCTGCCTACACGAACCAACTCAACCCTTAATACCGGAACTAATCTCCCTGATGACGAACAATCATCACTCATGGGCCAAGTTCCATTTTGGGCAACTGAAGAACCCATCGAAGATATTATTACGCCTGTTCAGGCAGACTCACTTACGACTGCACTGGTAGAAAAAGAAGCTCTTCGGGCTGAAGCAGTTGTACTTATCACTAACTTGGCTGATAAACAAAATAAAGAAGTTCTTGCAGATATAACCACCAAAGTCTTGGAGGGTTATAAGCTTGATTTAGCTAGTCGCACTGAGTGGGAAGCTCTCAATGTGCAGATCATTGACCTGGCGAAGCTGCTCGTAAAGAAGAAAGTCTATGCAGGCGAAGTTGTAGCCAATGTTAAGTACCCTTTAATAATTAATGCTTGTATACAGTTTGCAGCTCGCGCCTATCCTGAGCTTATCAAAGGGAATGAAGTCGTCAAAGGTAAGGTAATAGGAACTGACCCAGACAACCGTAAGTTTGACAAAGCCAATCGCATTTCTCAGTTTATGTCTTTCCAGCTTCTGTCACTAATGGAAGATTGGGAAGAAGGAGTTGACCAGCTACTTTTTACATTACCTGCAATTGGTTGTGTGTTCAAAAAGAGTTATTTTGATGCAATTGAACGGAAGTCTGTATCTCAGATAGTCTTCGCTGATGATTTGGTTGTAAATTATTTTGCCGAATCACTGGAACGGGCTCCACGAGTTACACACAGAATCTATTTGTACCACAATGAAATTGTTGAACGCATCAATTCTGGGATCTTTATCAAGTTTGATGTAGCAGAGCTTGGCCAGGCAACTAGTGATAAGACTGCCGATGTAGATGAAGATACTCCGCATTTGTTTCTTGAGCAACATCGTTGGTACGACCTAGATAATGATGGTTATCAAGAGCCGTATGTAGTAACTGTTCACGAGCAATCACAGAAGTTAGTTCGTATATCACCTCGGTTTGCCACGGATGGAATTATTCGCAAGTCGGATGAAGTTGGCGTAGTTGATCCAGACGGACCGATTGTTAAGATCATTCCGGAGCAATACTTTACTCGCTATATTTTCATGCCGGCGATTGATGGCGGATTCTATGGTATGGGGTTTGGCTCACTTTTGATGAGCAGTAACTCTGCCATAAACACAGTTATTAATCAGTTGTTGGATGCGGGAACGTTATCAAATAGGCAAAGCGGCTTCCTTGGTAGGGGTCTTAAACTCGGTAGAGGCAAATCCATTCAAGTTAAGTCTGGCGAGTGGAAACCAGTCGATGCCACTGGCGATGATCTTCGTAAGAACATCTTCCCCATGCCAGTGCGTGAGCCAAGTAATGTTCTTTTCCAATTGCTCGGACTTTTAATCGAGAGTGGCAAAGAACTTGCCGGCATGACAGAGATTCTGGCTGGTAACTCTCCAGGCGCGAATGTTCCGGCTGAATCTGTTCTTGCATTGATTGAACAAGGGCTGCAAGTCTATAGTGCAATTCATAAGAGACTTTATCGTAGCCAGTATAAAGAGTTCATAAAGTTACGACGGTTGAATGCTCTTTATCTTGATCAGATGACTTATAAAGCTGTCCTGGATGATAGTAATGCAATTGTTCAGGCTGACTTCTCTAGTGCAGATTTTGATGTAGTGCCTGTTAGTGATCCGAACAGCACCACAATGATGCAGCGGCTTCTTAAGGCGAAAGCTATGCTAGAGCTGCGAGGGCAAGGATTAAATGATCAGGAAATCTTGCGACAATACTTGCTTGCACTGGATATCGAAGATGTTGAAAGGTTCTTTCCTGCAGAAGACCAACCTGATCCTGCTGAACAACTCGCGATGCAGAAACTCCAGGCAGAGATTGCTGAACTGAGTGCAAAGGTCGCCAAGTTGAATGCAGAAACTCAGCAGATCATAGCAACTATTCCAGGCAAGCAACTTGAGCAAGAAAAGACAATTGCAGACATGAACAATGATGCGACAGATCTAGCTCTTAAAGATAAGCAAATCTCTGGACAGTTAGAACTCGGGCGAAGTCAGCAAAGTCTTGGCAAGGCACCTGGTGGGTTAAAAGAAAGTACGGTTGAACGTGAATATAAATAGAGGGTAATATCATGAGCAATGATACAGAAATTGTTGTAGAAATTAATTATGAAGATATTATAGCTGTAAAATATCCAGTTATGATAGAATCATTAATTATACAAAAGTTAAAAGAGGCTGGAATTCCAGTAAATGGAGTATTACTTTTTCAAGGAGTTAAGTCAGGTATTTTAAGCCAAGAAGAAAATATTATGAATAGAAGTTATATTTTTAGGTGGAAACCTTAAGTGACTATAGATTAAAAGTTTTATAGTTAAGGGGATAATATGAATGAATTAGGCAAGAAAAAGAAGAGCGCATTTTCTTTCTTACGTGCACTTGGACTTGGTAAAAATAAAAGTGATTCTGGCGACAAGAATGTTTTTTATGCTGGGAATGTAACAACTGCTGCAAATAAGAGGAAGAAAGAGTTGGAGAAAGTTAATCAGAATTGAGGAAAACTCAGATGGAAGATTATCAAGAGAGAATTATAACTGAGCAGAAAGAACTTGCTGAAAAGATTGTTAAGTTAAATAATTTTATTAGTAATGCAGATAATGTTCTTAAATTATCTTCTCAAGAGTACACATTATTGAGAGAACAACTTGCTGTAATGATTAGATATAATGAGCTTTTAATTGCACGTATTTTATCATTTCGTGAAGAGGCTTAAGATGCTAACTAGTGAACAATTCCAAGAGTGGAAAAATCATCCAGTAACGAAAGAGATCTTTACTGAACTTAAGAAATCTAGACAGGCAATAGTTGAGCAGCTTTCCAATGGAAGTAGTATTGGCTATGAAGCAGCTGCTACACATGGAACTACTAATAGATTAGTTGGCCAAATAACTGGTCTGGATCAGCTTCTTAATATTTCTTTTGAAGGTGATTCTGTAGAGAATGATGTTGATGAGATAAGTGGTTATTAGTTATGGGCATTCCAAAAAGTTTTAAATTATTTGGACATACAATAAGAGTTGTTTTTTCAGCTTCAAAGTTTGATGAAGAAGATGGTGCTTTTGGATTTGCTTCATATAGAAGAAATGAAATTCAATTGCGCCCGTCTTCTGAAATTACTCCATTAACAGAAGATTGTTTAGAGCAAACTTTTTATCATGAACTTGCTCACTTTATTATTTATTATGCTCAACATTCTTATAGTGGAAATAAAGAAAAGATGTATAAAGATGAAGGATTTATAGAATTAGTAGGTAATTTAATGCATCAAGCAGTAAAATCGTTTGAACATGAATAACAATTATTTAAAAGGGTAATAATTATGAGTGATGAACACATTACTGATATTAATCAATCTGGCATTTTACCGACTGGTGGGCATTTGTTGGTACTTCCTGAGAAGGTTGAAGAAAAGACTAAAGGTGGAATCTATTTGCCTGAAACAATTCGGGAAAAGGAACAGCAAGCAGCCACGGTAGGAACTCTTATTGCCATTGGACCTACGGCCTGGAAAGACCTTGATGACGGGGTTGCCTGGGCAGAGGTCGGCGATAAGATTAGTTACTCTCGATATGCCGGCGTGTCAATGCCTGGGAAGGATGATGAATCTTATGTATTGATTAATGATAATGATGTTTTGGCTCGGTTACTCTTTTAAATAGGTGTTATTATGGCAGAAGAATTTGTGCAAGACATTATTGCAAGTGCAGAAACTAAAGGTTCTTCTACAGAAGCAACAGCAGATACTGGTAATGAGACTAGTACTGTTGTTGTGGAAACTAAATCTGGTGATGATCAATCTTCCAATCAAACTAAAATCCCTAATGGTAATGCTGATTCTGATCAAACCAAGATTGCTCCTTCTGTAGAAGAACTTGCTGCACAACTTGGCTGGCGTGCTGATCATGTAGGTGAGGATGCAGTTGATGCGGTCACTTACATTCTGAGATCGAAAGACATTCAGAAGGCAATGAGTAAGCACAACAAAGATTTAAAGGAGAATCTCAGTACTGTTCAGTCATCCATTAATGCTCTTAAAGAACATAACGAACGGGTTTATCAGGCTGATGTTAAACGCTTAACTGCTGAGATAGATGCACTTAAGAAGGAACGCAAATCTGCAATTGAACTTGCTGATGTTGACAAGGTCGAAGAGCTGGATGCACAAATTGAAGAAAAGAAAAAAGATATCGCGGCACCAAAAATAAGTGCTAGCAAGTCAGACGCTGGTGCTGTTGAAAATCCTGTCTATGATGAATGGATTCAGGATAACCAGTGGTATGTAGAAGATGATGAAATGGCACAGTTCGCTGATAGTGTAGCTCAGAATTATGTTGGTGCACCATTGCCTAGGATATATGCACTGGTACGGCAGAAAGTGCAGGAGGTTTTTCCAGAGAAGTTTGCCACTAAAAATACATCAACTACTACAACTACTAAAGAGGTGGTTAAACCCATTGGACCTGTTTCTCCTGTTGATAAAGGATCAAACAATAAAGGTGCTTCGAATTCTTTTACTAAGGCCGATCTTACGCCTGACCAAGTTAGTATTATGAACCAATTTGTTCGCGGTGGCATTATGTCCGAAGAACAATACATTAAAGACATTGCAAGTATGCAAGAATAATAAGAGGATTATGTTATGACAGAGCAGGCAAAAAATACAGAGAGTGTTAAAAGCGAGCAACCGCGTAAGAGAATACCTCTTGGTTCGAGGAACATTTTGACTGCACCGAAGAAGGTCGGTTTCGTGCGCCGATTTGTTAATGATACTGGAGATCGCCTTCAGATGTTTAAAGACGCTGGATGGAACACTGTTGATGATGGTTCACCTGTTGGAGATTCGAAGATTGGCAGACCGACTCAAATCGGTAGTGCCACGAATCCTAGTGTGGGTAACAATCAGCGAGCTGTTCTAATGGAGATTCCAGAAGAGATTTATGAGGCAGACCGAGCCGAATCACAAGCCAAGATTAGTGAGGTAGAAAACCAAATTAAGCGGAACTCTCGTGGCGAGGGTAGAGATGGCTTGTCTGGAAGTGTGACTATTTCGTAATAATTAAACTTTGTTGAGGTAAAAAATATGGCAAATCTTGATACTCCTTTCGGCTTTAAGCCGGTCAAACATTTGAACGGGTCTCCTTGGAACGGTCAGGCAAATGTTTATTACATTCCGTCTACTGATAATACTGCAACTTTTATTGGCGATGCAGTTAAAAGTGCTGGATCTGCAGATTCAACCGGCAAGTATCCTACGGTAGCCCAAGCTACTGCTGGTGCTGCAGTGAGAGGTGTTGTAATTGCTTTTGGTGATAATCCGTATGTAATGACTCATCCTGATACTCCTAATCGTTCATATCGGCCTGCTGCTACTGCAATGTATTGTCTGGTAGTTGATGATCCTCAGGTTATTTTTGAAGTTCAGGAAGATAGTGATGGTGCTGCATTGGCTGCTACTGAAGTAGGGCTTTCTACAAACTTTATAGTTGGTTCTGGATCTACGACTACTGGTAAGTCTGCTATGGAACTTGATTCCAGTGATACTGCAACCGACACCAGTGGTAACTGTAGACTTTTGAGGTTGGCTAATCGAGAAGATAATGAACTTGGAAATTATGCCAAGTGGGAAATTCTTTTCGGAGAGCATGAGCTGGGCCTTACTATTTCAACTGATGTTTAATTAGTTGTTTATTAACTTCTGCTATTTAATCATCATTTAAAGGAGCTTACAAATGGGTATTATTACTACTAGTAATTTTGCAAAAGATCTGGTGCCTGGGGTCAAGACTTGGTTCGGGCAGAAATATAAAGAGTATCCGATTGAATATTTGGATATTTTTGAGAAGGGTAACTCTACAAAGGCTTTCGAAGAGGAAGCTGGTGTAACTGGGTTTGGACTTGCAGCTGTGAAGACTGAGGGAGCTGGGATTGCATATGATGAGCAAGAGCAAGGCTTTGTTAGTCGCTACACTCATGTAACGTACGGCCTTGGGTTTATTATTACTCGGGAAATGTATGAAGATGGTATAGCTGTCACTGTTGCTTTGCGCCGTGCAAATGCGCTGGCCTTCTCCATTCGTCAGACTAAAGAGATCATTGGGGCAAACATTCTCAATCGGGCATTTACTGCTGCTTATACTATGGGAACTAATAGTGATGGCAAGGAGCTTTGTGCTACTGACCATCCGAATAAGTCTGGTGGAACTTGGCGTAATGAACTTGCTACTGCTGCAGATCTGAGTGAAGCAGCCCTCGAGCAGGCTTGCATTGACATTGCTGCATTTACTACTGATCGTGGACTCAAGATTGCTATTATGCCTCAGAAGTTGATCATTCCTACTGCTTTGGAGTTTGATGCAATGCGGATTCTCGAGTCTATTGGGCAGTCCGGGAATGCGAATAATGATATCAATGCTATTCGGGCTTCGAAGAAGTTTCCACAAGGCATCGCTGTGAATCATTACCTGACGGATAGTGATGCATGGTTTATTAAGACCAACT
>Ga0209318_1001108_pt1 | contig 18976 bp, 34 predicted proteins | sample RifGroE1_FD_183999 | JGI IMG/M metagenome (GOLD analysis project Ga0209318, IMG submission 183999) | Groundwater microbial communities from Rifle, Colorado, USA - Groundwater E1 (SPAdes) (version 2) | ecosystem: Environmental > Aquatic > Deep subsurface > Groundwater | place: Rifle, Colorado...
GTCGTCCGGCTCTCACGCTGTAGCGATGCAAGGCGCCCCCCCCATCAGACCGCGCCCCTCCGCTCCAGCCACAGTCGTTGCCGATTAATATGCTATTTAGCAATACGTGTCTTCGGGCCTGTTATCCCTCTTGGTTCAGTTAATGCTTTCTCTATGGTCCACCCACCATTCAATCTTGATTGCAACGACGACGCTCTAATCTTCAATCTTCTCGCCCATTCGCTGACACACATCGTCTCTCCGCCATAAGTTAAAAGTTTACCCTTGCTTCTCATGGTCTTGGCTGACTTTTCTTGTCCCCTGCCGATATTGCAGGCTGCACACGATGCAACAAGATTTGAATCGTTGTTGTCTGTTATGTTATTATTCAAGTGATCAATGTGGAGGTTATACCACGATATGTCCTTACCACACCAGTGGCACTTAAACGGCCCTTCTCCGTGGATATTATAAAACACCATCCTATGCTCATAAACAGTACCCGATGAGTCTGACAACGGGTGTGATTTGTTTTTTATCTTAACATAACCAGCTTGGTTGAACGTTCTTAGTGGGTATTCTTTGTGCTTAGTGCACCCTCTCCTTCTTAACATTGCATAATGGGCTTCACACAGCCCTGCCTTAATTCTATTAGCATCTTTAAGACATCCTTCAACACTACATTTTTCATAGTAACCAGTTCCAAGTTTAACCTTTCTACTATTCAATTCTCTTGCTCTTAAACATTCATCTGAGCAATAGACTCTATCTTTTCCCCTTCCAACCTCGTAAGAAAACTCAACACCACAAAAAACACAAACCCTTGTTCTTATCATAGTATCATCCTCCTTTTGTTAGAATGATACTATTCTTTTGTCCTGGTGGCAAGTGATTATTATCTATATGTTGTTGTTTGTGCGTTTTTTGTTTTCCTCCAATGATTTTTTGTAATGACAATCTACGCACAGGCATTGTTTGTTCGCTGCCGTGTCTGCCCCACCTAGATGCAACGGGATGATATGGTCCACCTCTTCAGCGGCAACCACTAGTCCAGACTCAGCACACTTGACGCACAGATATCCATCTCTTTCGAGCACCTGTAATCGCTCTCGCTTTTCTGGCCGGCCTTGCTTCCGCTTCGTTATTGGCGATGCCGTTGCCGTGGCGTTGATCATTGCCACCTTTGACCGGAGTGGTGCGAGTTTCATTTGTTGCGCCCGCATGTATCAATCTTGATCGATATCATCCTCGCCCCTCCATTGCATTCCATCAGCTATTATCTCCCCATATTATCGCACTTTTAGCAATAAAATGCAATGGAATGGTGGAATATTGCGGAGATAAGAAAAAATCATCTTTGCACCAAAAAAGTGCATTTCTTCCATTGACTCATGCACCCTCAAGGTGTATAACATAATCAAGAGGAAGGAAAACGGCAATAAAGCCAACAACAGGAGGATGCCATGGCCAGATATCAGATCAGCAAAATTAATATCATCTCTGCAGACCGTAATCGCCGAAGCCTTGATGGAAAATACGCTGGACAGTTTTTGGTCGCAGTCAACCCGATTGATGCTGATGGAAATTTCAATTACGAACCGATCAAGGCCCGTGGGTACGTTTTCGGCGGAAAAAACATGAGCGTCATTGGCAAACTGTGGGTGAAACCGTTTGACTCGACTGATGATGCAGAGTCCGAATCTAAAATTCTTGTAGACGGAATCTAATCCACCAAGCAAAGCCCCTCTCAGGAGGGGCAAAGGGAGAATCAAAATGAAAAAAATAATCAACGGCCTACGGTACGATACCGATAAGGCCATAGAGATCGGCAGTTACCACACCCCAGGGCGCGGAACCAGCGACTTTTCATACTGGAAGGCCACGCTCTACAAGACCCCCCGATCTGGCCGCTTTTTCCTGGCCGGAGAAGGGCACGCCATGACTCAGTTCGGATCGACATATGGCGACAGCCGGGGTTGGGGGTCGAAACTCATCCCCATGACAGACGCAGAGGCTCTGGAATGGGCCGAACAACACCTCGACGCCGACGAGATCGAGGAACATTTCGGGTCGGAGGTCGAGGACGCATAACCCCGCCTCATCCGCCGTCACCCCCATGGCGGCGGATGTCTCATTCCAGGCATTTCAGTCAGACCACCCTCCATCCGGTAAACGAAAACCCCTTAGCTTTCGTGCAAAACTCAATTTTACCGGCCTTTCGCATCGCTTGTAGCCGAGCATCTATTATTCGATATTCTTCTCTCCCTGTCAGGTCTGCCAACCTGCTCGCCTCAACCCCGCAATGCCGATTGTATAACACGCTATCCCCGCGACCGATAGCCTTGATAATCATCTCATCCAGTTTATCATATTGGCTCATTTCAGCACCTCTTCCGCCTCATCGATGATCGCCGCTATCCGGCGTAGTTGGGACAGGGTCATATTGTTTCCGAAAAGATTTGAGCCATTAAACTTTTCACGAATTACACGGTGAAGCTGTCCATGCTCAACCTCGTCAAGATATTCCTGTTCTGTTTCATACAAGCAAGAGTCGGCGAAATACTCAGTTTTCTGTTCCCATGTGTCAAGATGGTATTCATCCCATCGCCACCCGTCTTCACCATCCTTCCCACATTTAAAGTATTTCCGCCCGACCTTCTTAACCTCAACCGGAACCAACTTCTGTTCGCGTCCTCTGGCTGCCTTGCCGATGTTCAGAAGGTATAGGGTTTCGCCTACCACTGGTTTCCGCTTCATTTCAACACCTCTTCCGCCTCGGCAATCATCTCTTTCACTATCCTCGTGTCCAGTGCATTGAGCTTGATTTTCAAATCTCCAAGCAAGTCCGCCATCCGCCCGCACAGGTCGGCCAGTTTTGCGTAGTCCTCGTATCGGCACCAGTCCCCGTTTTCACTGATCTTAGGATTTGATCTCCCTATTTCGATATAGTAACGCTCTACCATCACAGACTCGCCTCCTGCGAGAACCAATCGCTGATTTTATTCAAGAATCTCTGATCCATAGGGCTTTCCGCGTCCTGTCCTCGTATTGCCCGCCAAAGCGCCTCCGCCTCCATCCTTGTCATCAGTTTTATCGTTATCGGTTTGAACTCCGGTTTCTCTTGCGTGATCTTCATATCTCAACCCTCCCCATCAATCCCAAGAATAAGCCCTTCCAGTTTGCACGCCATCTCAACCCCCAAACCTAACCGCAATTTCCTGTTCACTCCAATCGCCCTCGTCGAGATCGTGAGGCCAATTATCGTTCTCTTCACCGATTATCCATTTAGCCTCAAATTCATCTAGCTCTTTCTTTGCCATCTGCACATATTCGGATACTGTCATTTCTCAACCCCCTAATTCGTCAAAATTTGCCACCGCCACGCGACGATTGCATGGCGGCGCGTACCTTTTTTACCGTCTTGGCATCAAACTCCGGTGTATATGCCTTTTTGGTTAATTTCCCCCGCCTTTTTCCACTCGAACGTCATCGACTCGGCAACCGGCGCTTCATTGCTCTGCATATCGGCATAAATCCCCAGATACCCGGCTGCATCTCGGATATTGTCCCGCTTGCGCTGGTGCATCTCCCTGGCGATTTTGAACAGTGTCATCATCATCGCCACATCTTCGCGGGAAAGACAGACATCCTCGTATTTTTTACCCAGATACACACTCCAGAAATCAGCGATCAGGAAAAAGCTATCTTCCGGTTTCCCGTACACGTCCTGCCGCTCTCCGTTGATTACGTCCGCCGCTTCTGCCAGAACTGATCCTCTCATATCGCTCATATCCCATCCCCCAGATTGATCAAACATCGGACCACCATGGCCCCGGTCTGTACCAACTCTTCCCGCAGGTGTTTGATTGTCCCGTCAGAATACGTGCAGTCCAGCGCCGCCTGCATCGACTCTCCAGCCTCTTCAACCATTACGGCAACAGCATGGATTTGGTCGGTTGGCCATGCCGGGTAGATATCTTCAGCCCTGGCCAGTTCGCACATGATGTGTCTAATTGCTTCGTCCTTTGTCATGATTTCCCCTTAAAATTAAAATAAATATTGCTTAGGCGGCGAGTCTTCAAAGTCGATGAACTGGCATGAAGGCTTATGGAAGTACAGTCCGATAACAGGCTCTTCACCTGTCTCCCGTTGCTTCACCACACTCAAGACCATATCCGTCTCGGTGTTCATCAGTCCTGATTCAATAGCCTTCTCCCGCGCCTTGTTTCTCCAGACGATCATCGAATTGTCCACCATGTCGGTAATCGCCCCGGTTCCCTTGATATCGAATTTGCCCGGAACCGTGCCTTCTCCCGGCCCCTTGCGAACATGGACAACGAGATGCACATGGACGTTATGTTTACCGGCAAACTCCATCAACGTGTCAACAAAACCTTTCTGCCCGTTGTAATCGTCCTCTGAAAATCCGCACTTTGCCAGCGAATCAACGATGAACTGAGTCACCCCGTACCGTCTCCGCGCATAATCGAATATCTCAAGGATCCGCGTTGCCTTGGTCGTGCCGTATGCCTCGAACATCCACACATGATCCCCCAAGAAACGCAGTATCTGCTGTGCCTCTGCATCGTTCGGATTGTCATGCCCGCATACCTGCTGATACATCTTTCTGCCCAGTTTGCGCGGCTTCATCTCCATGCTGGCAATACAGAACCGTTCACCCTGAGATACCCCGTCCACCGCAACATGGCTGAGTGCTATTGATTTTCCATGGCTGTTTATCCCGGCCCATACGGATATCTCTGCTGGCCTCAACCTGATTTTCGCGTACGTCTTCGGCCACGGGAGCTTCATTCCGATCAGCCCTGTATCACGGAACTCTCCCATGATCTCGCTATGGTACGCAGTCAGCAACTTCAGTTCTTCCGGGTCTCTCGTCTTTGCCGCAGCGATGAACTGCGTTAAAACCTCACCGTTCAGGTGGGCCTCGTTCGCGTCCTTGTGCTCACCCAGGTCAACCACATGGCACCGCTCGACCCCAAGCGCATCGATTATCGGCTTGATTGCCGACTGTCCCGGCGCGTCCATGTCCATCGAGATGTAAATCCGCTTGAACCGTTCCAACCGTTCAAAGTCGTGCTGAATCCATGCTTTCTGTTTCTCTCCATCGCCACCGCCTTGAGGGATTGATAGCGCGGGAAATCCCTGCTGATAGTAGGTCATGCAGTCAATTTCACCTTCTGTCACCACAACCTCTGTATCGTTGTCGCCGATGGACTGCCAGCCGAACAGGTGATACTCAGGATCAGGATTTGACCAGATTTTTTTCTTGCCGGATTTCTCTTCGGCGTCGAGGTCACGGTATTTCACAAGCTCAATCTCGCCGGCTGGAGACAGGAATGGGAAGACGATGGTGTTTCCCTGCTGTCCGATCCGATATGCGTCCAGCGTACTCTGCGTGATCCCCCGACCCTCAAACCATGACTTGACAGTATCCGCAGGTTTCTTGCACTTCGGCTTCTCGACCGGCCTTTTCTTGGGTTTCGGCGAGTAGAAGACAGGTGGGGTATCGTCTATCCCGGCAAACGCCTTTGCTTCCTTGATTGCCTCAACAAACGTGATGCCCTTGGATTTCTGCCACAGGTCGAGCAGGTCGCCGCCCTTTTCGTTGCTGGAAAAATCAGTCCATACTCCAGCCTTCGCCCCCTTGAGGCATACCCGGAGACTTTGCCCTGATTCGCCTCCTACCGATCCGGCGCACCAATTTCCACCCTCACGCTTGCCATTCGGGAGTAAGTGCTCAACTACGGAATCGACCATATCTGCAAGACGCCTGCTGAGTTCTCCCGGTGTCATAGTATTTTCCTTTGGATTCCGTCAGCGAATATCGGCCCTGATGCCCTGACTGCGCTTGTCCCGGCCTTGACCTTATCCTTCTTGTCCCATGCGATAATGGTTGCATAGTGGGACTTGTACTTTTCTCCCTTGCTGGCGATATAGGCTGATAGGCTTTCAATCTTTTCCGCCAACGTCCCATTGAACCGCCCTTTTAGTTTTTCCATCTCTTCGTCGGTCAAAAGGACGTTATTAAATTCACCAAATTTTTTCTTGGCAGTGTTCTTTACTAAAGGAGTAGGAGTAGGAGCAGGAGCAGGAGCAGGAGCAGGAGCAGGAGACGGGGCATTGCATTCCGTATGCTCTTCGCATGCTAACGGCATGCTTGCAGCATCATCTTCTTGATTTTGCTGTGGTGTTTTTTTACTCCACCTTGCTTGCGCTGCACTCTTTGCCCTCTCTATTCTCTCTTTCGAGTGGATTACATACCCCTGGTGATCTTCCCAATCGTGCAACTTGTATGTCCCACATTCCATTTTTTCGAGGAATCGGCAGTCAATCAATGCCTTGACGAATTCTTCCGGCTCGCCGTCCCACCCTGCCTCTAATGCTATATCATGCTCGTCCCATGCTGATAGCATGCCGCTAGGATTGCTCATAGCAGCACCGAGCCAAAGGTCAATGAGACACCCAACACCCTCATGTCCGATAATCTTGACAAGTTTCTTGCGCTTACGATGGCCCTTAAATGATACAGCGATCCGAATATCAGTGTTCATTTTTAAGGTGCTCCTTGATGCAAATGCAGCAATCAACAACCTCGCTCGATCCTTCATTGTACGATCCTGCATAGCACCGTTCTATCCATCGCAATACGAATGTCCAGATGATCTTTTTCATTAATTCACCCACGACAAAAAAAGGCTCAAAACCGGGCACAAGACCTCACGGAGCATTAGAAACTCCATCTTGTGTTGGCCCCCGGTTTTGAGCCTTCTATGATTGGTTTTTGTAAGCATTTTTTCTAATGAGAATTTGAGTTTTTGACTCGAATAACACCCGGTAGCCAGCCGGTTCGATAGCCTAATTATAACAGCCATCGAAAATATTTAACATGAAATCGGGCCTGAAAAGGTGAAAGGAAAGCGTTATTTTAGAACGGGACTGAATCGTCAGGAAGAGTCGGAGGATTAGGGATATCTTCGCTCTGCTTCCCCGCGCCGTCGAGCATCTTCATCTCCGCCGCAACGATTTCCGCACTTGTCCTATCGGCCCCATCCTTGTCTTTCCACTTCTTCTCTGTCAACTTTCCTTCGATGTATACCTTGCTACCCTTTGCCAGATATTCGCCACAGATTTCCGCTAATCTCCCCCACGCAACAACCCTATGCCATGTCGTGATATCTTGAACTTTACCGGATTTGTCCTTGAACCTCTCAGACGTTGCTACCGAGAAATTAGATACCGCTATACCGCTTTGGGTATATCGTGTTGTTACGTCACCACCCAGAAAACCAATGAGCATTATTTTATTAAGCATTATTTACTCTCCTTTATTCGATTTCCGTCAGGTTGTTCCGGCCCCCATGTGCGGGCCTTATTTACCGCCAGTTTTGCTGCTATAATAGCAGACAGAGATGTGTGCATTCTGGCCAGCATAGCGATTGATACGATACATACGTCAGCTATTTCGTTTGCCTTCTTTCCCTTGTCGTCTCCGAAATATATCTCTCCATTTAGCTCTGCAACCTCTTCTTGCAGCTTGTCATCTATCGCTTCATCTGTCGCGTTCGGAAACGTTTCCCGGTGCCACTCCAATACCTCTTTTTCTATGTCTTCGATGGTCATGCCACAGCCTCCGCGATTTCAATTTCACAGTCAAATAATGTCGGCATTTGCACCGCCTTGTCCGCTTGGTTCAGATACGATAATCCGTCTGCGAAATACTCTGGATTTAATTCGCAGCCTATGCCGTATCTCTTTTTCAACACAGCCCTGTAAGGTACTGTGAAGAGCCCCCCAAAAGGATCGTATACCACATCCCCCTCGTTGCTGTAACGGGTAATGATCCGATCAACAATGTCTATCTGTAGCGGGCAAATATGGTTATTCAATCCCCGCTGTTTCTGGTTTCCGTTGAGTGTTCGCATCCGGCAAACATCGTGCCACACGTCAGGATCGTTCGATGGAGGATCAAGAAGCATGAAGGTCGATGGTAACGCCCCTTTAATGTCCAACTCTTCGCCTATTTTTACGTGTGTCTCGTAGTCATAGATACCTTCAGCCAGGTACTTTTTAAACAGTTTGCCGATGGTTTTAACTGGGTATTTCGTCAACTCATCTACCGATAACAATCTGTCGCCGGATGATCTCCAGAAAGCATGTGCATCGATCTGCCAGCGTGACCGGCTGTATGATTCCTTATCCTTTACCACCCGCTCGTCGGCATATGCTTTACTGTTGTCGCTCGGTAATTTCCGAAACAGGAGGATGTATTCAGGGCATCCTACGCCCATCTTGGACCCGTCTTTGCATTGCTCTGTCCATCCCAGGCGATATGTCTGGTTGTTCTCCCTGACAACGTCTGTAACGACCGTAATCATGCCGATGTAGATGAAACCATGCTGCCGGTAATGATTGATACAGGTGACATGGAAAGGATCAACAGACGGCATCCCGTAGCCGGTGACGTTGCCGAATTGTATCCGGTCTTTTACGTGGCAAGCGAACACCCGGCCAGGTTTCAACACCCGTAACAATTCAGGCGTAAGAAAATCCATCTGTTCGAAAAACGTATCGTTATCAGTGTTGTGCCCGAAATCGTTATAGCTCGGGCTGTATTCGTAATGGTTCGAGAATGGGATAGAGGTATGGATCAACCCGACGCTATTTTCTGCCATTCGTCGCGTCTCGTTTACGCAGTCGTTATTTACGGCTGTGTAGTTTTTCCCGCTTACCTCTACCCTTTCGCAGCCTAATGACCTCAACATCTCGTTGGCCATTTGCAGCACGGACAGGCCGTGTTTTTTGATAATGTCGCTCATTTTCTCCACCATTATGTCGTGTAGTCTCCACTTCTCTTGAAGGATTTGGAGCACCCGCTTTTCCGTATCTGTGTAGATGATATGGATGTGGCACTCTTTGCCCTGAAGAAAGCGATGAATGCGTTTTATGCTCTGGATGAAATCGTTAAATTTGAACCCGATACCGAGATAGATAGCGTTGTGACAATGGTATTGCAGGTTACAACCTGACCCGGAAAGAATCGGCTTAGTGGCAAGGTCTTTTATCCTTCCTTCAGAAAAGTCTATGATCCGTTGCTCCCGCTCTTCAAGATCGAGCGAGCCATACACCTCCTTGCAGGTCGGGATTGCTTTCTTGATTGCGTGCCGCTCTGCTTCCTGGTCGTGCCAAATTATGTAATTGTTATCAGGATCAGCGTTGCGGATTTCCAGCATCTTCTCGATTCTCGCGTCCAGACTGCGCCGTTTCTCCCGGCTGGCATCCTGAAGAGATAACCCGGCATCATTGAACATATTCATTTGCCCGTTGCGCTCTTTGCGGAAACTCAAATCAGTCTCCACCTCATGATAATGGATATGCAGCTTTGGCAGACTGTATCCTTCATCGCTGTATCCAAGGTCGGATGGACGTTGCAGGAAGACGGCCCATGAATTGACCCAATACCAGAACTCTTGCTCTTTGTGCGGGTATAGCGTCAGGTTTCCGGCCTTCTGGCTGTCCCGTTGAAAGAACCGCGTGAGAGCTTGCCCTGTGTCCATTATTCCCAGGAAACCGGCGTAATGGATCAGTTCCTTGTGCCGATTAGGAGATGGCGTGGCAGTGGCAACAAAGCGATATTTCACGCCCCCGAACAGTGTCAGAAACTCCTGATATGTTTTGCTGCCGAATGACCTTAAAACACTGGCCTCGTCGAGAGATACAGCCGTGAATTGATTCGGGTCGAGTCTGCCGTCTCTGATGCTCTCGTAATTTGTTATGTATAGACCGTCGCCGGCAAGATCGGCTGTCCATCGTACAAATGTTGTCTCCATCCCCAACAGGCCAGCGTCCCGCTTGAACTCCTGCCGGACACCGAGCGGGGCCACTATCAGAAGTTTTCCGCCTTCCCGGTTGCCGATCTGCCGCATGGTCTCAAGTTGCATAAGCGACTTGCCCAGTCCGAACGCGGCGAATATTGCCCGCCGGCCACCAGATACAGCCCACTTGACGATATAACGCTGATGTGGAAATAGTATCGGGCTGATATCGCTGTCATCGATCTCGAATCCTGACCTCGAATCGAGGATGATCTTATTCCGCAAAAATTCTTGATAATCCATCACAGCACCCGCTCCCCGCTAAACCCAGCCAGATACATCGACGTGGCATAATTGTACGCCTGTAACTCGTCGACTTCAGTCGGACTCATCCGGGCGATCCGGTTCTTCCTGGCGACTGCGGCCCGGACGTGTGCATCGTTCAGGTCGTTTTCTGCCTCTTCGCGCTTCTTCTTCACGTAGCTTTCTAGCTGGGCATAGCCTTTCATTTTGTGCGGCATATTGGCACCTTACCGTGACTTATTGAGGTTGTTTATCACTGATTTTTTCGTTTCAACCAGCTTCCGAAACTCGTCCATTCTCGTGTCAATCATGGAAAACACAACCCCGGCATCTTTACGGAATATCCGGTACGTGTAGAGCCGTTTACCTTCGGGAAATCCGGCACAGAATGAGACGAAATCAATCCATTCCCGCCCGGTCTGTTGCAGGTTGAAGAACAGTTGCCACTTGTACGATGGATCGAATGTGCCCCGCTCTACGTTGCTGTAATGGACTGTCGGGATGACACTCTTAATCTCAATAACCCCGTCATCATCTACCAACCCGTCCGGGCTTACACCGATATCGCCATTCTCGAAAAACCCGCCATTGGAAACCGTACAGAAGAATTCGTCTTCGTACAGCGCCCTGGCAATCGGCTCCTGTTCATGGCCCCGCTGCATGTGCTCGTTGGTGTATCCGTTCTCTTGCCGTATCCCGGTGATCTGCTCTATTGCGATCTGCACAGCCAGGTCGTGCGCCGGGCTGCCGAATGCCTTGCCGAAATTCGACATGATCTTTCCGATTGACGATCCGCCGACCTTGCCGACACGCATGTCAAGCCATTCATCCGTATTCTGTTCGATATCGTGGAAAATCATGCTTCAACCTTTTCCGCTTCGGCCTTGATTAATTCCTTATTCGCATCGGAGATATCCATCTTCTTCAATATCTCTTCGAAGCCACCCGTCTTGCGATATCTTGCCACCGCTACAGCCCACCGCGGATGTGACGGGGTAAGCTCTTCCCGGCGTATATTTGGCCGCTCTGTGCTGATCCGCAACCCCTCTACCGTGTCCCTGCCGAACCGTACTGAATGATCGACGTAGATCATCACTGATATGTCGTTCCAGTCCTCAACGTATGGACTGCCGGTCAATGCTTTCATCGTGCGGCTGTTCGTCGCGTTCAGGATCATCGGCTTCAGTTCCTCGCCTGGCCGCAACTCTTTTTCCCTGAAGAAAGCCGTGTTGAAAACGTCCTTCGTCTTTTTGGTTTTATCCGGTTCTTGCCGAACGTGGGATATCGTTAAAATCGTCGGCTCGACTATGTCCTGACTTGACAGGTACGGGCTGTCGAATACTGATCTGTAGTGATGCTTTCCTTCCATTATTTCCTCCGTTGCAGCCTGTCGGCCACCTCTGCGATTGTCCTGGCAACGAGGTCAATCTCGCGGCCATAGCGTGATTCAAATAGCGACTTATTCGCATGTATCGAGTCGTTCTGTAATGTGTGCAGCCGTGGCGCAAGCGGGATACACAAGAAGTCACTCACTTTACCGGCCCCGTTGTGAAAGCATTTCGGATGATGAGCGATGGCCGGTTCGCCGGTTACTATGCAGCCCATTTCGGTGATCATTTTGATGTATTGTTTTCCGGTCATTTTTCCTCTCGCATTCTGATATCAAGCAACCCATCACGCGGCGGCAACGGAAATCGAATTTGATGGTTACGTGCAAAGGTTATTTCCTCGTCCAGCAATTCCATCATGTTCTGTTTCGTCGCGTGCTTTATCGACACTCCGCCGATAACGAGTTTTCTGATTGCCGGATATTGCTCTGGACAGTGTTGTTTCACCGTCCGCATGTTATCGACAACCCCGTCAAACTCAGGATGGTTCTCGATATCGTTGATGTAGATATTCAGCAAAAAGCGCTCTTTGAAATACTGATGCTGCTCATCCTTGGTATTGCCTAAATCGGCCCCGATAATCCCGCACAGAACGAAATGATACGCCCGTTGAGCATCGGTAATCGACTCATCGACGTTCTTGACAACGACCTGTGTTTCTCCGTGCTGGTCGAAGTGTGCGCGGACTACCCGGAGCACCACGTCAAGATCGTCGAGAGTATGGACAACTACCGTCTTCATTCCTGCTCGCCTTCCGGTGCTTTCCAGTCCCACCTTTGCTTGATTTCGTATCGTTCCATGAGTTTCCAGACCACGTCCTCTATTTTAACCTCGACGCCTTCTTTCATATTCTCATCGATATAGTCCGCTATTTCTGCGATCTGATCGAACCGTTCAGCATCTTTATGATCCACAAACCATTTTTCCGGGTCCGACTCGCAGAACCATACTGACTTGCACGTTGCCATATTCTTCTCCTTTATTGATTTCCAAACTCAGCGATCAGAATGCTATCCGCCCGCCCGTTATCTTTCTTCCGCCCCAGCATATCCGCAACTTCAGGATGCCGTTGAATAGCCAGCGTCCGGCTCGCATCCTTGCCCTTCCCGGTCAATCCGGCCCTCCGCTTCCATGCCGCTGGCGTGATCCACCGAACTGGGATTTGCAGCGCCCCGCAGACGCCCAGGACAACCCCTAGGCTTTCGCCGAAATGGAACATGCTGGTAACCCCCTGCTCCGACATTGCAGAAACAGCCTCCAGATACAGCACACGGCGCGGGGGTGTGATATCGAGGATGATAGATGACAGAGCCGCTGCATCAACCTGCTGTCCTTTGCCGTGCAATCTGGCCATTGTCGGCATGTCGTGGAGAGCGATTACACGCCCGTTTCTGATTGCCGCTATCGCCCCGGATTGCCCAGGGTCAACTCCTATGATTGTCTCTTCCATTTCATCTCCTTAATGTTTAAATTTCCCCGGTGTCAGCCGATGGTGATGCATCGGTGCCGCTGATTGGCCGGGTCTGACCCTCCGGGCAATTTCGATATGGGACGTATCAGTTTTCTCCAGGCACATGGAGCAGGAGGAACGCCAGCATTAACAGGGGATTTGCTATGTAGATCATCGCTGGCTCGCATTGCCCGGTGGCGATCCCCTGTCTTGATTTATTCTTTTATCTCAACCTTCTCGATCCATTCTGGATGCCATGTCCACTCGCCTCTTTTTGTCTTGCCACACAGTTCCCACATTTCGTGGTTAAATGGGATTTCTGAACCTTTTAACCATGTGTACCTGGTTGGCTTGTACCCATGATCAACCAACCACTGCATCATCCGCACAGGATCGAGGATTCGTTCCTCGTAGCGGGGCAGGGGCTTGATCTCATCACACACTAACGATCCTATACTCCCGTCTCTCCACGCATCCTTGCTCTGGCACACAGGGAGGCCGTTTATATTTAAATACAGAAAAACCTTTTCCATCCATTCTCCGTCCGTGTAAAATCCTCTCGCCAGCACCAAATCTCCCGTCTTGAACTCGCACATATCACTCACCCCTCAATCCATAATGTCTTCGCACCTTGCGCCAATACTCAGCGTCCAGTTTCCGTAATTGCTCGCGGAACGTGCCTGATTCAATCCGCTCCTTCTCTTCCCGTTCCTGCTGCAACACCTTGTCAGATTTGCGGTCGGGATGGTAATTGTCTGCCTGTTTCTTGGAGTTTTGCCACGCCTTCCATCCCTCACCCTTGCGGTGGTAGTACATGCGAATCTGTAGCCGAGCGGCTTGCTCCGTCTTGCATGTTCGCTGGAAATACGTCTCAGCGCATTCGTCGCAGCAGAAATAGAGCGCCCGCCGTTCGTAACGATTCTCGCACCAAAACGTCTTCTTGCCGCCACAGCCGCCGCATGTCTTTTCAACATCTTTCGGATACGTTCCTCCCTGGCTCATTCCCAACTCCCATCAAGGTCAAGTTCGTGATCAGGCTCCAGCGATGTCTGCCCGGACAGGCAGATAATCGCGCATTCTCCTTCGTCCACCATGTGCTCCGGGTGCGGATCGAAGGTGCAGCCGTTTTCCGTGTCGAAATGGACGCAACCGCCGCAATCGTCCCATGTGTAGATGGGTGTGCCGATCCTCATTTCGCTCCCCCTACGATATTGAAAGCGGCTCTATTGCAAACCCATCCTTTACTACCTTTTCAGACAACTCAGTGTTGAGATGCCTACGCAACTCCAGTTCGTCACGCCCCCAATATGTGCCCAGAAGTTGAGCTTTATGAACAACCCGATAAAATTGTCCCCCTGAACGGTCTTTTGCTTTTGCGGCATAGAAGGAAAGCAACTGCTTTACCTTGTCATCATTTCGATATTCTTTTTTCATTTCTATTCTCCAGTTTGTTATTTAAACTCAGCCATCCCCCACACCAGTCCCCACACGATCAGCAGCCATACCGCTACCGTGGCGCATGAGGTCAGGCGGTCGAGGTTGGCGATGAACAGTTCGAATAGCCATGTTCGGAAAAATCTCGGCGTGTGCATCATAGACAGCCCTCAGCTTCTTTGCGGGTGATAAAAAAGTGAATACCAGGGGCACATTCCTCCCACCTATTTTCACAAAAATTGTCCACAGAAACCTCTTTCCCTACTTTGTAAATAAAATTTGAGGAATATGATGAGACAGCAGTTTCGTATTGTTTCTTCCCATCATCAATAGCCTTCACAATAGCCTTGTCACACCGACATTTTCTTGAAGTTGATGAAGATCGTTTTGCATCTTCCGGAATAAGTAGTGTGACTATTCTGTTGTCCTGGCACTTTTTGAATGCTGTGAATTGCCCAATTTCTGGGCATTGAAGAAAGATATTATTGGCACCCCTGAGATTGGCACCCCTGATATCGGCATCCATGAGATTGGAACCCATGAGATTGGAACCCATGAGATTGGCCCCCCTGAGATTGGCCCCCATGAGACTGGCACCACTGAGATTGGAACCCATGAGACTGGCCCCCATGAGATTGGCATCCATGAGATTGGCATCCATGAGATTGGCACCCCTGAGATTGGCATCCCTGAGATTGGAACCCATGAGATTGGCACCCCTGAGATTGGCATCCCTGAGATTGGAACCCATGAGATTGGCATCCCTGAGATTGGAACCCATGAGATTGGCACCACTGAGATTGGCACCCCTGAGATTGGCACCACTGAGCTTGGAACCAATGAGATTGGCCCCCATGAGATCGGAACCCCTGAGATCGGAACCCCTGAGATTGGCACCAATGAGATCGGCACCAATGAGATTGGCACCCCTGAGATTGGCATGGATGCTAGCTGCACCAACCACAGCCTCTTTCAAACTATTGGCCTCGCATTCAAACAACAGCGAGCCAAAGATTGATTTAATTTCGATTTTCATTCCGCACCTCCAGTTTGTTATGGTTCAATTCGATTTCCCGAATCTGCTCCACCGTCTCGCCGTCCAGAATTTCCGGCAGCGATGTCCACCGGCAGACGAGGATCAGCGCCACGGTCAGGATTGCCGCCATTAGCAGTACAACCAGGTCTTTATTCATCTCTTCCCCCTTCTGATTTCTTCAATCGACGGCATTGACGTTGCATCTCCGCGCCGTCTCCGGTCCCGTGGTAATTTCGCCGCCAACGCCTCGCGTTCGAGCAGCAGGTCGCGGATTATCCGGTCGAGACCGGCTATTGTGCGGCGTACTGACATTACATCGACTGAGAGCTGGTCGGGCATGGTCGTTACATCAGCATGTCTGCGGTCTGCGGATGAGAAGACATGGACTCAAAAACAGAGTTTTGAGCTATCCATCTGCAAGCCTCGGCAACAGTGAACTCATGATTGAATTCAAATGCAGGAGCGAGATAGAGCCTCTTCATCTCCATATCTTTTTTCTTGGCTATGGCTTTGTCGATATTGTCTTGCTGTACATCATCGATATACGCGTCTAACTGTTCTTTGTTTGCCAGATCGAACCGGATATAAATGAACTCACCGTCGCCCTGATCGTCTGTAGTGCGGTTGGTAATTGTCGCCGGAACATCCATTCCGGGGAGATGTAGCTGTGCTACAAGATTGCCCGACTGGTCGGCCATCTTCCCCTTCAATACCGTCTTTATCTGCTTCAATAGCCCTTTTGCGGCAAGTGCCTGTGCGTACTCGCTGACCATTTCCGGGTATGACTGGGTAAGTGTGTCGTACACCTGTCGCGGCCTCGTCTGCCCTGCATTCTCTAGTTGGTCGTCAATGATGGAATTGATTGTTTCGTTCAGTGTCGTTTTCATGCTGCGGCCCTCTGGTGGTAGAGTTGTTGGATTGAGGTCAGAAACAGCACCGCCTCATCAATGCCGACAAATCCCCTCAGTAGATAGTCCGGGGTTCGGCTGAATAGATCGTCAGGGGAGATTGAACAGGATGTCAGCGCCTTAATAGGATCAACGATGTGAGTCATGATCGGCTCAAGGTATTTGTACTCTTGATGGTGCTGTTCTTTAGTACGTGGTTGCAGCGGTTGGCCGTTGCGGTCGATGTCAAGTGCGGGATCGAAGGTGGGATAGTCCGGCTCGGGTTCTGGCTCGGGATGCTGTGGTGGTGATGTGCCCGGCGTCATGCGCGGGGATGTTGGGTCGGATTGAGTTGTGTAGGTTGGGGCTGAATTATGTTGGCAGTCTGCCATTTTAGCCGGACGCCATCCGTCTTCCTTGGTTCTCACTCTATCTTGCAGTGCATCAACACTCACCCGATCCCCCGGCGCCGCTGTCTCGTTGATCTGGTCGGCAAGCTCCCGGCAGACGGTACGCATCGGCGCGTTTGCTTGTACTTCGATCTGCTTGACGATGTGCGTCAACGTTTCATTGCAGAGAGCACACTTGCTCTTTGCCTCAATCGGCAGCAGGGCGATAAGCTCCCGCACCTGATCAACTACGTCTTGTTTCACCCGGCTCATTTGTGCCTCACTAATTTGTATGACTGTTTGTTGATTGTGTACACCTACACGGTTTTAAATAAAAAAATACTCGGGCGCGACGTGAAAAGTTTTGCAAATTTTACTTATTGCTTCAACCTGCGGCATGCAAATCCCCTCTTCCCATTGGTGGACTCGCTGACGGCTGGTACCGATTTGCTTTGCAAATTCGTATTGAGTCAGCCCGAGCTGTTCTCTCAACTCGGTTATTCTTTTCCGTTCAAAGTCTGTTCCTTTCATGTGGTCATTCCTCCTTTTCGTCTATGTATACATACACGGATTTCATGTGTCAATAATAAATATGTACGCGAGCTATTTTTTTATGTATACTCAAGAATAATAGGAGGAAAAAAGATGGAGACAAACAGCGTGACGCTTCGTAATGCCCTGCATTTGATGAAGAATATCCACAATGTAAAGTATTCGTACATAACCCAGGCGAGCGGGGTACATAATATTGGCAGAATTGCAGATGGCCAGATTACGCCAACCGCAGATAGCTGGGAAAAATTGAGAGCCGCGTTTCCTGATTACATCCCGGAGGTAGAATACATCGACGATCACGGAAGACTCTTTAAGTTGTCGGCAAGTGATCTCAGTGATTTTGATCTGATTCCAAAATACAAGGCGCGGCTGTCTGGTGGCCATGGATCATTCGAAGATAGCGATCAGATAGAGGCTAATTTCGCATTCAGGAAAGCATGGGTCAGGCGCAAAGCGTCGAACAAGCTCGCGCTATTCGAGGTCGTAGGCGATAGCATGCACCCTTTCATTTCTGATGGCGATGTTGTTCTGGTAGATTTGAACGAGAATGATCCGGCCATGATCGTTGATGGCAAGGCGTACGCAATCCGTGAAGATCATACGGTGAAGGTTAAGCGACTTGTCCGGCAAGGCGGGTCATTGATAATAAGGTCTCAAAACAGGCAAGAGTACCCAGACTATGAAGCGGCTGACGATTTTCACCTGATAGGCAGGGTTATATGGGTCGGCCATGAGGTCAAATGATAGTAGAGAGGTGAATCATGAGAGTGTCGCTCGTCGCAATATTCCTATTGTCGCTGTCGCTGTCCGGCTGTGCATCAAAATGGACTCTTGAAGGAGCTGGCCCGTACCCGGACAACTACAAAGAGGTTGTCGCCGCACACGTCAAACAGAACTATTTTGACCCCTACAGTTTGCGTGATGTGCAGATATCCGAGCCAACCCCCGGAGTGTTCGGTATGCTCCAGGGGTACTGGGTCTGCTTCCAGTGCAATGCCAAGAACCGGATGGGAGGATATATCGGCATGTCGCGTACTGGATACCTGATCGACCGGGATCATGTGAAGTTCACCCTGAATAATGACAGCCGGTGCTATCGACAGGCCCCTTACAACGTCCTGTATGCCTGGTCGGAGATGGAAGGGAAGTGATCCATGTCCGTCCACCAAACCCCGGACGGGAGATGGTTCGTCCGCTTCCAGAAAGGGAAAATCCCCGGCGAGCCGAACAAGACCAGGGAATACTTCGGACGCGGGCCGGATGCAGAGAACCGCGCCCGCGCCAGGAATCAAGAACTCGGTCTCGGCAGGATCGCCGCGGTATCCGGCAAGGTGTTTCGCGACTTGGCTCTGTATTATCTGGAGAGCCGTTTGGACAAGATGGAAGAAAGGTCAGTATCAACAGCCCATTCCCACGCCACCGTCCACCTGATACCCTATTTTGCCGATACCGATGTGCTGTCCATCACCGAGGACATGCTCGACGGGTATGTGGCGAGACGCAGAAAAGCGGAATGGCGAGACGGAGCCGGACAAGGCAAAATCCACATCGGGGTATCAAGGTCGACGATCAAGCGGGAACTGACCACCATGCAAGCAATCCTCAATTTCGCCGTCAAGCGCAAGGTCATCCTGTACAACCCCGTTGCTCATTACGACATGCCGAAGCAGGATGACGCCGTCATCGCCCCCGCCACACAGGAAGAGGTCATGGCAATTCTCC
>Ga0209318_1001110_pt1 | contig 18929 bp, 18 predicted proteins | sample RifGroE1_FD_183999 | JGI IMG/M metagenome (GOLD analysis project Ga0209318, IMG submission 183999) | Groundwater microbial communities from Rifle, Colorado, USA - Groundwater E1 (SPAdes) (version 2) | ecosystem: Environmental > Aquatic > Deep subsurface > Groundwater | place: Rifle, Colorado...
CTACCTTAATTTTTGCTACTGGATCTACATTGGTTGTAACTAACATAACACTTTACTCGTTAATTTTAATTAAGGCAGTAAAGACTTAAACCATTCTCCGACTTTGCCGAAGAATCCGTTTACATTGACTTTTCCCTTCTCATTTCCACTGATATCTACATCATCATCTAGGGCGTGTTTTATCAATCCTTGTACACAAGCAAAAGATGGATCAGAGATCTCCTCGGTCATACCTGAGAGTCCTGAAGGATATCCTACTCTTGCTGCGACTCCAAATACACACTGCGTAAGCTTGGTAATATTTCTTAACAAAGCGCTTCCACCTGTTAGAACTATTCCAGCTGGCATAGCTATATCATAACCTGCCTTTGAAACATTCTCTTTTGCTAATTCAAATATCTCTTCACATCTTGCTTCTACAATCTTCTGAATCATATCTTTTGAAACACTCTTCTCAACACCAAAACCAGAGAGATCCACATCATCACTCTTAGATTTTTTCTCAACAGGTTCATCTGCTCTTCTTAAAAGTGCTGGGGTTGAATCCATATCCTTGCCTTTCTTAACATTGCATTTGTTATCCAAAATATCCGACATATTTATCTTTATTTTCTCAGCATCTTCCAAAGATACCTGAAGTCCAATTGCTATATCGCTAGTGATACTGTTTCCTCCAAGAGGAATAGATGAACTGTATATGATTGCACCCTCTTCAAAAATTGCGATTGTAGTTGTACCGGAACCCATATCCATAAGGGTAACGCCCAATTCTTTCTCAGTATCTGTTAATACAGACAGAGACGATGCCCAACCATTGAAGATAACATCGTAAACATGAAGGCCGATCTGTTCAACACACTTTTTAATGTTTTGCCAGTAAGAATTTGGTGCAGTAATAATATGTGTTTCTACCTCTAATCTTCCACCGCTCATTCCAATTGGATATTTAATTCCACCTTGATTATCTACAACAAACTCTCTAGGAATAATATGAATTGGATTTAGGTTGTCTGGTAAAGACAGTGTTCTAGCATTCTCAATTGCTCTGTATGTATCATCTATCGTTATTTCACTTCCTGCTACAGCTACAACTCCCTTGTTATTCAAGCTTGTAACCAACTCTCCGTTTATGGATACATACACATCAGAGATTGTAACTCCTGCCATTCTCTCTGCAGCTGTTACACTCTCAGAGATAGCATTGGTTGCATCATCGATATTTACGACTACTCCCTTTTTTATACCCTTACTTGGATATGTACACACTCCAATTACTGAAGGTGTTCGGTTATCCTCCACAGAAGATATGACTGTTGTAATCTTAGAGGAACCTACATCTATAGCTGTTATTATTTTTCGTGCCATAATCTTTAAAGGCAGTAATTTTACATCAAATTATTATATTGAAAGAACAACATGAGACAAGTTCTTTATAATAATATAATCAAAATTATATATATACGCAAGAACTTTATCAATTCTTAATCACTGGTCTTTCAAATCTTACATCCAATGACTTGAATTTAATCTTATCACTTTTGATTTTCCCTGCAACTATTACAAATCTTTCAAGCTGTGTATCTAGGTCCTCATCTACGGAAAATCTCACTATATTGTCGCTTGTAAGCTTAATTTCTAGGATATCACCACTGAGTGTTACAGTCTTTATATCATACCCAAGAGAATTTACAATTTTTATAACTTTAGAAATACTATCCATAACAAGCAGTTTCTCTTTACCATTTTCTAGTTTAGAGATATCTACCGAAGAGGAGGTTAGAAGATACAGCTTATTTGTTTCCACATAGGCCATACAACAATCGTTTGCTTCTCCTTCACAGACTCTTTCCAGCATTATTCCTTCACTTGAAAGAACATAGCATTGGTCTGTATTCAAAACAGAGAGTAATTCTGGAGTATATATTTCTACAAAGATTTCTAGTTTGTTGGGTAGTGATTTTTTAACATCTGCACTTTTTATATATGATATGTTAGATACTAATTCTTTGTTTAACTCCCCTGGAGAGAGGATAAAGAAATTCTCCCCTACACTATTCTCTTCTATATATTTTTTAATTTGTTGCTCTGTTTTCTCAGGTATTTCTTCTCCAGATGTGTCATATATTTCAAACTTCTTAATATTCCATATCCCAACAAGGTTTGTTACAACCATTAGAAGGATTACTATAGTTACAAAGAGGTTCTTTCTTAGGAATGTTACTGGTTTAAATCTAGATATTTTTTCTAGTATGTAATTTCTGGGCTGTTTTTGAGTTTCCATATGATTAGTTTATATTAACTTGAAACTGATGGAAAGTGAAAACTATATGGAGCGAGAGACGGGGTTCGAACCCGCGACCTACACATTGGCAATGTGTCGTTCTAGCCAACTGAACTACTCTCGCATGGTGCCGAGACCCAGGTTCGAACTGGGGACCCTTTGTTCTTCAGACAAATGCTCTACCAGCTGAGCTATCTCGGCATTCACAAGATGATAACAAGTAAAGAAGAAATTTTCAATTATTTACTATTCTTAATATCTTTTCCTTAAAATCCTTTTTACAAAATTTCTTAGCATATTTAGATATCTTTTCGTAGTCCCATTTCTCTTTTCCAAACCTCTTAAAAACTTTCTCAAACTCATCTACTTCCATGACATCAAAAAACAAACCCGTAGAACCCTCCACCAAACTCTCTAGAATTCCACCACCCCTGTAAGCAAGTACTGGAGTACCACACAACATAGCCTCAATGGGGAAGATACCGAAATCCTCAACTCCACACTGTACATATCCTGAGGCTTTCGAGAGGAGTTTCCATTTCTCTTCATCCGAGATCTTTCCAAGAAACTGTATGTTTTTGTATTTCCTATATTTTCGTTTAAGCTTCTTCTCCATACTACCTATGCCAATGATTTTTAGGTTAAATCCTAGTTTACTTGCACATTCAAGAAGGAAATCTCCTCCCTTGTTTGGTTCAAAAGGAGCACCAGATACAAAATATTTTCCTCTCTCCGTAAATATCTCCCCCGTGTAATTATCTACTGGAGGATATACCACATGGCCGATCTCTCTTCCCCAATACTTCTGTGCACGATCCTTAGTGAAGATGGAATTGGCAATTATTGTATCTGGTCTGTTACATGCAGAGGTATCCCATATCCTCATTTTGTTTAGAATTATACTGAATATGAATTTGAATATCCCAAATTTTTCTCCAACTCTTCTTGTATATACATCCTTCATATCCCAAGCATACCTCATCGGAGAGTGAAGATAGCATATATGTTTACAGTAAACAGGAGTTATGACTCCATGGGCTACACTAGAACTTAAGGAGATTAATAAATCATAATTGGAAAAATCGAACTGTTCTATTGCAAATGGCCATAAAGAATATGTATATCTGTAGGACTTCTTAATGAAGGGAATTTTATTTAGGAAAGAGAAACATATTTTTGCTTTGTTTATCTTGCTTGAGATATCTTTCTTACTTCCGAACAGAGCATAAATATCTGCTTGAGGATATATATCTAGGAATTTCTCCAATACCCTATTAGCGCCACCCATACTGAAAAGAGATTCTGTAACAAATGCTACTCTATTTTTCATAGACTATTATTGTACCTTTACCTTTTGTAAAGTCTCTTGGTTTTGCAAATACCATTAAACCTCCAAAGATTAGGAGAACCACACCACCAATTAGTATCGCCTTGTCAAAAGGGATGGCTGTATTGATAGGGTTGTAAGTCTTCTCCCCTATTTTAAATATCGCAGATTCTGGTTTTACCTCTAGGATATTCGTTGGAGGGCTGCCATCTATTAACATTACACTTTGGAAAAGATTATCTCCGTTGTCAAATTCCCAATCTAATTTTGTGCTACCTGGTTTCACTATATCAAATGCCAATCTTGCCATAACATCTGGTTTGGAACCAGTCTTGTACAAAGTTCCACTCCCAGATTGTGTAAAGCCAGTTAACATTACTACCCCATTTTTATTGTCTATTGTGCTTTCATCATTTGGCCACTGCTCAAAAAGAGCATTATTTCTCTCTGCCTTATCCAGTCTAAGATATGCAGGATCAAATGTTACAACAAACCTAGCAGAGGTTAACTCCTTTCCACCACTATCAATTAACACATCCACCAAGAAGCCCTCTTCTTTGTTCACGACATCTCCACCATCAGGGTAAAAAGAGAAAGTCGGTTCTGAAGCAAAAATATTTTTAACCGGGAAAAACATCAGCACAAAAAGGATTACTAGCCATTTGAATATTCTACTGGTTGTCATAGTTAAAATATTACCATAATATATGATGGTATGGAAAATCTAAAAATATTATTACTTGCGATAACACAGGGCGTTTCTGAGCTTATTCCTGTATCAAGTAGTGCCCATCTAATTCTTCTTGGGAGATTAATCAATATCCCCGTATCGACTTTAATGCTAACAACGCTTCAGATTGGTACAAGTATAGCTATTATCGTCTTCTTTAGACATGAACTTTTCGACAATTTATTCAGCAAGAGAAAACTCAACCTATATTTAAAAATGTTGATTTCAATTATTCCAATTGGGGTAATTGGGATTCTCTACGAGCACAAGGTTGAAGAGGTCCTGAGATTCAATTGGATAATTGCCGTTTCATTAATCTTCTGGGGTATAGTGATGATTCTTGTTGATCTATTTAAAAAGAACACACCACAAAAAAAGATAGAAAATATTACACTGAAAAATTCAATTATTATTGGTCTTTCACAAATTTTGGCATTAATTCCCGGAACTTCAAGATCTGGGATAGCGATTCTCGCGGGAATAGCCACTGGATTTGATAAATACAGTGCATTGGAATATAGCCTAATATTGGGAGTCCCTATTTTAATTGGTTCTTCTCTCTGGGAAATAATTCGCTCTGTATTCATACAAAACAATGACTTTAGTTATTATTCTGATCCCTCTTCCTTTATTAAATTAGGGATAATATTCATAGTTCCATTTATAGTTGGATCTTTATCATTAATAGTTCTCTCAAAGATAAAAAAGGAAAAATGGCTATTAACATTTGGTATCTATCGGATAGTATTGGGTGTTTTAATTCTTCTCTTCCTATAACACAGCCCTCAAATCTACTCCCGTCATATTTGCAGGTATCTCCATCCCTATTAAGCCTAAACACGTTGGAGCAATATCTGCGAGTAAACCAGTTTGCCTTGCATTTGGACCAGTTCCTACCTTTAGTATTGGAATTCCTGCCTTAGGATAAACCTCTTCCATATCGTTTAACAAAATCAATGGAACTGGATTGTTTGTATGTGCAATATCTACTTCCTTGGTTACTCGATTAATCATGGTTTCGCAATTACCATGATCTGCAGTAATTACAACTGCTCCTCCATTTGCTAAGGTTTCCTTGGTAATTTCTCTTACACACTCATCCACTATCTCGTTACATTTAACAGTCGCATTAAAATCTCCTGTATGACCAACCATATCTGGATTAGCAAAATTCATCATTACAAAACTGTATCCATTAGTCGCAACATCCTTAATTCTTCTTACAGCCTCATCTCGAATCAGAAGTGCACTCATCTCTGGCACCTCCGCATAATTATCTACCTTTGGAGATGGGATATTGAAAAAGTCCTCTCCTTCATGAGGAGCCTCAATACCACCATTGAAGAAGTATGTCACATGCATATATTTCTCCGTCTCAGATATGTGTATTTGCTTCTTACCATTTTCCGAAAGATGTTCTGAGAGAGATTTCTTAACAGGCAAAGGTGGAAACACTACATTCGCAGTCAATCCCTCCTCATAACCAGTCATTGTTGCAAAATAAATATTGTTTGGATAGTTTCTTCTACTGAAATGTGTGAATTCTTTTTTTACAAATACCTTTGTTAATTGTCTAGATCTGTCCTCTCTGAAATTCCAGAAAAGAACTGCATCACCCTCTTTAACCATCCCAACAGGTTTTCCCTCCGAATCTACAGCTATCCTCGGTTTAAAATGCTCATCATCCTCTCCCAAGGTATATGCTTTTTGAATAATCTCCCTTGGGTCTAGGAATGCCTCATCTGCTATGCCAACCATACACTCGTATGCAACCTTTGTCCTTTCCCACCTACTATCTCTATCCATACCATAGAATCTTCCCATCATACTTGCAATCTTTCCAATTCCTAACTCTGCTAATTTCTCGACCAGTTTACTCACATACAGGTACCCTTCCTTTTGTGGTGTGTCTCTACCATCAAGCATAATGTGAATATATGGATCAATACCATAAATTTTACAAATCTCTAAAATGGAAAAAAGATGCTTAATATGTCCGTGAACACCAGCTGCACTAAGTACACCTGTCAAATGTAGCCTTGAGCCTCTATGTCGAACAAGACTCAACATCTCCTTAATAACAGGGTTTGTATCTAGTTCTTTTGCAGATATGGCATCATTAATTCTTGGTAATGTTTGGTACACTACTTGACCTGCTCCAATATTCAAATGACCAACCTCAGAATTTCCAGCTTCCTCAGATGGAAGTCCTACATGTGTTCCAGAGGCATGTATGAGGGTAGAACGACCATATGTCCAGACGGTATCTAAGAAAGGAGTTTTTGCAGCAATTACAGCATTGCCCTCAGGATCAGGATGTACACCGAACCCATCTAGAATAATGAGTGTTACAAATTTTCTCACATCTAAAACCCTTTGAGGATCCTCACCATTCTTAAATTGTTTCTTGAATATGTTCATTTGGCAGTAGCTATAATTTGAGACCTTAACTATAATATACCGTAATGGTAGATTTACGCAAAAAAGATATTCAAAAATTAAGTACAGATCTCTTAGATACAATAAAGAGTTTAGATCTAGAAAACAAGAGAGAGAGATTAATCAAGCTTCAAAATGAAACTCTTAAGGAAAATCTCTGGAGTGATTCAGAGAATGCAAAAACAATCATGACAGAAGTTGGACAACTCCAAGAGGAAATAAATAATATAGATTCTCTAAAAGGAGATATTAATTCCCTAGTGGAGATGTTTGACTCCACAAAAAAAGAAACAGAACAAAACGACCTCATCGAAGAGTATGAATCTCTAAGAGAAAAGTTAGACAAATTCTCTCTGATGAAATTTCTCTCTGGGAAATATGACAGTGCAGATTGCCTTCTCTCCATACATGCAGGCCAGGGAGGAACAGAAGCCAACGATTGGGCACAGATTCTCTTTAGAATGTATACAATGTACTGTGAGAAGCAGGGATGGAAATATAATGTACAGAATATGGTTAAAGGAACCGAAGCAGGGATATCTACAGTCACAATCTCAATCACAGGCAAATATGCATATGGAAACCTTAAAAAAGAAACTGGAACTCACAGATTAGTACGAATATCTCCTTTCAATGCACAGGGACTGAGACAAACTACATTTGCAGGTGTTGAGGTATTACCCATGATGGCAGAGCTAGACAAAGAAATTGATATCCCTGACAAAGACATAGAGTTTAAAGCTGTACTCTCAGGTGGCCCTGGAGGACAGAGTGTAAACAAAACATCTTCTGCCGTTATGATTACACACATACCAACCGGTATAACCATTCATTCCTCTAATGAAAGAAGTCAGGCGCAGAACAGACAGAATGCCATGGGTATCTTGAAAGCTAAGCTTTGGCGTATTAAACAGGAAGAAAGAGTTGATGAAATATCTCAAATTAAAGGAGACTACAAAATTGCTGGATGGGGAAACCAAATTAGAAATTACATACTGCATCCATACAAACTAGTGCGAGATTTGCGTACTAACATTGAATCTTCTGACCCTGAGAGTGTCTTAGATGGTAACCTAGAAAAATTTATTGAAGCGCAGATAAAATTGAAGTAATATATATGGTATGCTATACAACTAAACTGTCTAACTCTGCTCATGTTACTGTTTGATAAAGTTACAAAAAAATATAACGAACACATAACTGCACTTGATAACGTAGGATTCAAGGTTGACACTGGCGAATTCATCTTCATGGTAGGACCCTCTGGAGCTGGGAAGACCACCCTCATGAGACTTCTCATAAGAGAGGAAGTCCCTACTTCCGGAAGCATATTCTTTGACAAAATTGAGGTTGCTAAACTTCCAACAAAGCTTCTTCCAGATTACAGACAAAGACTGGGCATGGTATTCCAAGACATTAAATTGCTTGAAAACAAAACTTTACTCGAGAATATTGAATTTGCGCTTGAAATCCTCGGAAAAGAAGACAAAGAGATTAAAGAAACTACAGAATATCTTTTAGAGACGGTTGGATTACAAGACAGAAGAAATCTCTTCCCAGCACAGCTCTCAGGAGGCGAGAAACAAAGAGGTGCAATAGCAAGAGCATTAGCAAATAATCCCGAATTATTCGTTGCAGATGAACCGACGGGAAATCTAGATCCAGATAATGCATTTCAAGTTTTAGATATCCTTCGAAAGATTAATAAATCTGGTACTACAGTAATGGTCATTACACACGACAGAGATATTGTAAATAATATGAAAACCAGAGTAATAAGGATAGATAAAGGAAAAATCATTGGAGATAGCCAGGGCGACTATGACCATCATAAAGCACCAAAGAAAGAAACTGTAGAGATTAAAAAAGAAGAGAAAGCTGAGATTAAGGATGAGAAGCTAAAAGGACTAGATACAGAAGTTCTTGAAATACTAAATAACGCGAAGATAGACAATATAGATATGGTTTTGAACCTTACTAATTCAGATTTAGATAATCTAAAGTTCTCAGAAGAACAAAAGGATTCCTTAGAGAAATACTTAGACATATATTTAAATAATAAAGAGAAAAAAGATGACTAAAACAAACAAGATAATAGAGACAGCAAAAAAGAATGTAAAAAGAAACAGATGGCTTTCTCTTTCTACAATATTTGTCTCTACGATTGTATTAACCATCTCCTCCTTTTTCATTAGTGCCGCTATCCTTGGAAGAAAGGCTGTAGATTACTACGAGCAGAAAGCTCAAGTAATAATTTTTTTCAAGAAAGAAACTACTGAAACAGATATCCTACTTCTTAGAGATAAACTTTTTGATCCTCAATTAGTTGAGGATATTACATATGTATCTCAGGAGGAAGCTTTAAAGATATACCAGGATGACTTTGCAGATAATCCAGATTTAATATCTACAGTAACTGCAGATTCTCTCCCACCAAGTTTAGAGATAAGGGCAAAGTCAGTAGATGATCTTCTTACAGTCATTGAGAGCATAAATACCGAGAAGCAAACAAATCCCAATATAGATGAGGTTATGTATTTTAAAGATGTTGTAGAGAATTTAAGAACTCTTTCAAATATCATAAATATAGGTGCTGTTGTATTAATCTCTGCTCTCTTAATCATTACCTTCTCTTTAATTAGAATTACCATTGGCTTTAATATCAACTCACACAAAGAGGAAATCCAAATTATGAATTTAGTTGGTAGTACAGATAGCTTCATAAAGACTCCGTTCATAATGGAGGGTGCTTTCTACGGAATGATGGGTGGTTTGCTTGCAGCTACCTTAATCCTTGTTCCTTGGTATACTGTAATTATGTATACACAGGGGACAGATTTTGCATATTGGTTAAACCAGACTTTGACAGATTTTAATTTAGATTTTCTTAGAACTGTAAATATTGCATTCATACCGATTTACTACATAATACATTTGGTATTTGGTGGTTTAATAGGTATGTTTAGTAGTATTAGTGCAGTTAAGAAGTATTTACAATAATGAATAAAAAGACGTTTGTAAAAACATTAATAATACTCGTTTTTGTAGCACTTTCTTTTGTGTTGTTAGCCAAACCGTATGTTAAAGAAACATACGCAGTATCCTGTCCTTCAAACATAGATCCTGATTCCATTGAATGTCTCGATTATCTCAGAGACCAGCAAGAGAAGATTCAAAAACAGCAAGGTAGTATACAAAAACAATTGGGCAATGAAGCATATCAACAACTCTCTCTTCAAGAGAAAATTACATATATGACTAATCAAATTGAGCAAACCGAGAGAGTAATTAAAACACTTGAGGTGGAGATAGCTGCCAATGATGTTGAGATTAAACTCTTAGAGAAAGATATTATGGAGAAAGAGGACTACATCTCACTTTTAAGACAAGAAACAGATATACTAGAACAAACAGTAAATCAAAGAATTACAGAGTCATACAAATATTCTTTCGTTGGACCATTAGAGATATTCTTGGATGTTAAATCTCTTTCATCCGCTCTAAGAAGAACGAAATATTTAATTGCAACAAGAAGCCAGGACATTGTTTCGCTAGAGGAATATAGTTTTAAAATTGTAGATTTGAAAGAAGAAGAAGAAAAATTAACCTCTCAAAAAGCTGCAGTTCAAGTTAAAAGAAATAGCACTGAGGAAGAGAAATTAAATCTGGCAAAGGAAGCTCAGAATCTTCAAGCACAAAAGGCAGAAAAAGACAGATTGCTCGCACAATCTAGAGCAAACGAAGCACAATTGAAAGCAACATATGATGCCAATATAAAGAAACAGAATGCTTTAGATGCAGCCATCATTGCATATATAAATGAACATGGAGATCAAGCAAGGATGTCTGGAAGGGTTGCTGGTGGAGATTGGATTGGAAGAATGGGAAATACAGGTTATTCAACTGGTGCACACTTGCATTTTTCTGTTAGGAGTTCTTTCACTAGCGGTAAGGTCTGTCAAGGGAATATTCCTGTTTTAAGTGGATATTTAAGACAAGGTGGTGCTTCATGGATAATTGGATGGGATGGATGGAAATGGCCATACATGTACTCTGGCACTATGAGACTTCCAATTGCAGGACCTTATGTAATCATGACTCAGAATTACCATAGTGGTTATGCAATAGACCTCAAATCATACAAAACTGACAGGACAACTAACTATGGAGCTCCAATATATGCCATTCTACCAGGAGTCCTATATAGAGGTGTAGATGGTTATGGTGGTGTTTATGCATATATTAAGCATGATAACGGTTGGGTAAGCTGTTATCTTCATATTCAAGAATAACCCCTTTCCCATTTCTCAATATTCTGCTACACTATAGCTTAATAAATTCATATATGTCCTCTAATGGCAAAAAGTTCCAAAACGGCTACAAAGAAAGTAATAAAAAAAGCCCCAGCAAAGAAAGTAAAGATCGTAATTAAGAAGCCTAATTTTTCTAAGATGAAAGACTTAAATCTTAAACCTGTAGGAAAAGTAATTGGCCTAATATTAATCATTGTATCTGCATTTGCACTAATAGACTTAGCAGTACAGTATCTAAACAACGATTACAGTGTAGCTGTAGTAGATGGTTCAAGAATATCTAAATCTAAATGGCACAAAACATTAGAGAGTGCATATGGTTCTTCCGTAGCACAGCAGCTAATTGATGAGCAGATCATCAAAGCAGAGGCTAAGAAAGCAAAGATCACCATTTCTAAAGAAGAGATTGACCAGCAGATTACAGATATTGAAACAAGTTTAGGTGGTAAAGAGGCTTTAGATACAGCTTTGATTGCAAACAATATTACATTGGAGCAATTAAAAGAGCAGGTTGAATTAGATCTGTTATCTACAAAGATACTTACACCACAGATTGAATACACAGAGGATGATGTTAAGAGTTTCTTTAACCAATACAGCGATGTAATATTCCCAGATGAAACAGCAGCTTTGGAAAAAGGTGCTAAGTTAGACTTTGACCAATACAAAGCAGAAACAGAAGAGGTATATATCCAACAGCAGGTACAGAGTAAACAGAGTTCTTGGTTAACAGAGGTAGAAGCAAATTACAGAATACAAGATAACTCTGTAAGTAGACCAAGATATGGATTCTTAACTACTACAGTAAATATCATAAACAACTTACTGGAAAGTACTAAGAAAGCAGAGTAATCTGAACTGGTATGTAAATGAAAAGGAGGTCTAAAAAGCCTCCTTTTTTTAAATACCTTCCTTTGGTTCTACAAGACCATATCCTCCTTGTTTTCTTCTGTAGAGCATACATATCTTGTTGTTATTCTTGTTTCTAAAGAGATATTGATCATATCCCAATAACTCCATCCTCTCGATAGCTTCTCCCTCCTCTATGGGGGACATATCTTCTACAATCTTCCTTTTTGCTATCTTTGGAACATAGTCAGAGTAATCCTCTAATTCCTTCCCAGCTTCTTCCTCAAGGGCTTTGAGAGCTTCCTGAGCCTCAATAATCTTCCATGATGCTTTCCCTTCCCAATATTCCTTCTTGTCCCCATATCTTTTTAATCTTCTAAACAATATATCTGTTCCCTTATCTATATTTGCATACATATCACTACCCCTCTCCTCTACTCTAACCACTGTATTTGGTAATTTAATATTAATATCTATCCTGAAATCTTGTGCTACACCCTTACTATGTACAAACTCTTTGAAGGATACCTCTATAGAGGTGGCGTCAGTAAAAAGACTTTCCTTTTTCATAATTTTCTCTAATGCATACTTCTTAAGAGCCTCTGTTGGATCCATACCTACAAACGATACCTGTATATCTGTCTCTTCCATATCTTCCTCCTAATAATTTATATATACTTTATGATATATTTTTTAATAGATATATGGCAAATATTTAACTAAAGATATTTAGTTAAATGAGAGAAAAGAATTGTTGCAGAAAAGGGATTAGATATATATAATGGGTCTGAGATAATCCGCGATAGCTCAACGGTAGAGCAAACGGCTGTTAACCGTTCGGTTACAGGTTCGAATCCTGTTCGCGGAGTTTTTTCTTTTATTGATAAATTGCCATTTCTCGGATACAATAATTCCATGTCAAAGAAACAGAGAGTTTTCCTAATTACGATGCTAATAATAACTCTTCTACTTGGAATCCTCATTGGATTGAAGGGTACTTTCCCAATCATCCTAGACACTTCCTATCCTACTGTCGGAGATCATATCAACTTAGAAAGCCTCACGAATCCAAAAAATCCTTGCCGAACTGGTCCCTCATGTGGGAATTTGATTGGTGTGGATTGTACTACCGGTGATGTCTATGGAGAGTATTACTATGTTGATAAAAGCACCGAAACAATTGTTTCTGACTGTAAAAGATTTTGTATTACAATAAAAGGGAATTTTCCTAGCTTAAGTTGTCCAAACTGTCCTCCCAAAGAATGGACTTGTAAAAACAATTAAAAAACTTGTCTAAATCAGAATTACACCTTAGGTTCAGGAATATGTCATATACGCGGAGTTTTGATATTTTTACTTGCCATATATTTTTTCAACTAGTATTATTTCCATATGAATAGAACATACAACACTCTCTTTTTATTAATCTCTGTAGATGGGAAAATATCAACAGGAAGTATTCCTGAAAGAGATGTAGACAAAGATTTCCCAAAGATAGAGGGTATAAAAGAAGGACTTAATCAATATTATGATATTGAGAAAACAACAGATAATTTCTCTCTTAATTCTGGTTTTGTAATGTCAAAGATAGGTGTAAATACAGATAAGAATCCAATACATTGTCCTAATGTTAATTTTGTAATCATTGACAATAAAAACCTAACCGAAAAAGGCATTACTAACCTTTGTGAAAATCTAAAAACATTATATTTAGTCACCACTAACAAAAATCATCCTGCATACTCTGTTAAGAAAGATAATCTTGTAATAATGCATTATGAAGATAGTGTAAATTTTGAGGATATGTTCATTCAATTGAAGCAAAAATTTTCTGCAGAAAGAGTAACCATCCAATCTGGTGGGACACTAAATTCAATATTTATTAGAAAAGGATTGGTAGATAGGTTATCAATTGTTATGGCTCCTTGTTTAATAGGTGGAAAAGATACTCCTTCTATTGTTGATGGAGAATCATTAATCTCTGAAGATGATTTGAAAAATATTAAGACTTTAGAATTAGAGAATGTAGAAAAGCTAGAGAATAATTACTTACATATTACATACCTAGTTAAGAACTAAAGTTCAACAAGCTGTACAGTTTATTCCAATCAAGATTAACATTGAATTTAAGGTTCATGAATATGTCATATACGCGGAGTTTTTCCTTCTTCTAATACCAAAACTTCTATCTCTCGTTCAAATTCTTCTTGAAGATTCCTCCGTTTGATTTATGAACTAAATACTAACTCCAACAATTTAGGGTTTGAGAACTTCACATTTCGCTTTTGTTCCGATGATTTCAAAATCTCTAGACTAACAAGCTTTCTCATATTTTCTAATGCAGCATCATGTGATATATACGGATGACTTTTTATTACTTCATTGGCATTAAGCGAGATAGGGTTCTTATAGCTCATTGATATAATTTCCCTGACATACCTACCTTTTAATTTTGATTGAGCATAATTCACCTGCTTATCAAATAAATCTGATATTTTACCTAAGATAGAGTAAGATTTTCGAGCCTCATAATTAACAGCTTCTAAAAAAAATTTAATCCAGCTTTTCCAATCTCCATCGGTATTCACAGTTTGTAATCTTTTAAAATATTCGTCTTTATATTTCAAAAAATAACCACTCATAAATAAATGAGGGGCTATTAGAACTCCTTCCTTAAGAAGATATAAAGTTATTAAAGTTCGTCCAATTCTTCCATTGCCATCTGCAAACGGATGAATTGCTTCAAATTCTTGATGTATTATCGCAATTTTAATCAATCGATCTATCTTTATTTCAGAATTCATGTAATTATCTAGTCGCGTAAGTAATCGGGGAAGATTATTTACCTCCGGTGGAAGATAGGTTACAGTGTCAAATGTGCCATCAATACTTATTGCATTTGCACCCGAACGAAATTCTCCTCTTCTAAGCATGTTCCCTCGCACACCTTCAAGTAATACATTATGAATTTCTTTGATAGTTTCACTATAGATTGGTTTTTCTTTTAATAATTCCATTCCTAGCATTAATGCATTCCAATGGTTATTTACTTCTTTAACATCATTAATCATACTGTCTGACAAAGGTTCTCCTGACTCTTTAGCAATCAAATCAGATACATTGGCATTAGTTCCTTCAATCTTTGAACTAATTATGGCTTCTTTAAGTATTAATGGAATCGTTAACCATTCGGGATTTGGAACATTTCGAATATAATTATTTATCATTCCAATTGACCGATTTGCCTCTCCAATTAAATACACCATACCATCGTCGTATATTTGTGAAATATTGTCCGGAGGGAAATTATCTCGATATCTCGGAATTGAGGAATCGTTTCTTAGCGTATTTATTTGTTCATTAGTTAAAGTGGACATTGGGTTAAGGATATCAATTTAACACCCTATTATACACTCCCTTATCCGCATTTCAAGCCCCGGAAGCGTATAACAAAATTATTATCCGGTTTTCATGCTAATTTCGCTGTTTATAATTTTTAATACTAAGCTATTATCTTTTAGATTGCTCTTTGTGATTCTTCCCCATCTTCTTGCTATCACTGTTATACACAAAGAATTCCTCAATCGGTTCTACATCCTCCGTCATAGAGTCATTAATAACAGCTATCCTAGCACTATTAGGTAAATCACTATTCAAAATAATGCTTACAGTATCTACAATATCCGAAGTCTTTAAAGTATTACCCCAATCGAAATCCTTACCCTCCATATCCTTCCTTAACATAGGGGTATCTACATAATCAGGAAGTATGGAATATATCTTAAAATCTTTATACTTAGTAGATATAGAATCAAAATAGATATTTAAAGCCGCTTTAGAACTACAATACAAAGCATACATATTATCCCCTAACCTATCAGATATGGAGCTAATATTTATAACTACAGAATCCTTTAACTTCGGGAGAAGATTCTGAATCATTAAAACAGGAGCTATCATATTCAATTGAAAGGTTTTTTCAAAAACCTCTTTAGAGAAGTTGAGAGAATCACACTGTTCTAAATATCCTGCGTTATTAACCAAGATATCTACATGGTTATCACCTATTTTAGATATTCCTTTCTCTATGGATCCATCATTTAAAAGGTCGCATTCTATCCAATGGAAGTTATCATTACTAAAATCAGAATTACGTCTTGAAAAACCATATACAACTGCACCATTTTCTAAAAAGAATTCTGTTATTGCTTTCCCTATACCGCTTGAAGAACCTGTTACTACAATAGCTTTATCTTTTAATTCCATATCTATTCACTGAAATATTATTAGTCAATTATACAGCAAAATTTAGCATCTGGTTTATACCACGCCAATTCAATTCAACATTTAAAACAAGATTCCTAAGTATGCCCTGCAAGCGGAGTTTTATTCTAAAATCGTTAAGAGGCTAAGACAGTTTGCTTCTTTAAAATGTCCCAAAAGTCTCTAGAGTTTGTTTCTTCTTCATTAAAGAAAAATTCGCTTCCAGCATAACCGCTTGGTCCATGATATGAAAGAATCTTATATTCACCTACTGTTGTTCTAATAATTCTATAAACTGTTACAAATGGAATAGTTGGTAAAGTACCAAATCTATACTGATCTCCTGTTTCAGTATCGGAATACACCTCTAGGGTAGTTCCATCATTTAGCGAATCAGCGGTGTAGGTCAATCTTTTTTGCAGATCTTCTGGTACTTTGTTTTCATACAAGTTATTAAGGATATCTACATTGGTAAATATGCATTCACTTGTTTTATCTTTTGGATCTTGTTCTCCCATAGTGTTATTATATATCCAGCAAGACGTTTTAGCAATTCAACCAGGGTTTTTCCAAGAATTATTATAAGCGGAGTTTTGATATTTCTCACTTCTACTATATAATTAAAACCATGAACTGGTTTCTAATAGCACTACTCCCTCCAATATTTTGGAGCATCACAAATCATATTGACAAGTATATATTAACAAAATACTTCAAGGGTGGAGCGATTGGCTCTGTTATTATCTTCTCTTCTGCGATTTCAGTTATACTCCTTCCATTAATCATCCTGATACACCCTGAGGTACTGCAGACATTCAATCCAAGATACCTCTTAATTGTTCTTACTGGTTCTTTGTATCTACTTGCTAGCCTGCCATACTTCTATGCACTAGAAAAAGACGATGCCTCTCTTACAGTCCCACTCTTCCAGATGATTCCAGTATTTTCTTTTGCATTGGGATATCTCTTCTTAAAAGAAACTCTTAATATCACACAGGTAATTGGTGGTTTAATAATTTTAATTTCCTCTATTTTTATCTCTCTGAATATCTCAGAGATAAAGAAGATGAAGATGAAATGGGATGTATTTGGGTTAATGGTTCTTTCAAGTGTATTATTTTCTCTTAATTTCTTGTTCTTTAAATACTTTACAATAGAAACTAACTTCTGGGTAACGAGTTTCTGGGAGTATGTGGGTTTCGCGCTATTCGGACTGTTCCTCTTAGTTTTTATTAAGCCATTTAGAGAAGGGTTTTTAAAGGTTATAAAGACAAACAGGCTCAAAGTGTTGGGACTAAATGGTACAAATGAAATAATAAATATAGTTGCAAAGATTTCTTTTAATTACGCATCTACACTCACTCCTGTAACTCTAGTTTGGATAATTAATGGACTACAACCTCTATTCGTTTTCCTCTTCGGGATAATCCTTACAGTTTTACTTCCGAAGATATCAAAAGAAGATATTACGAGAAGAACCCTGATACAGAGAATGATAGCTATTGCGGTAATCACAATCGGGGTATATTTAATTAACAAAGCTTCCTAGCAAAGTAATTTGTCCTATTAAATATTCCCTCTGATATATCCTTCTAACCTCTCTATTATTTCAATTATTCTTTCTTTATCCTCTGTAGATACATCCTTATGGTTAAACAAATTCTCATATAACATAGCAATAAACCTCTTGTCCTCATCTTTCAATACTTTACACTCTTCAAAAGATTTTAGATTAAAGGATGTGTTATTAAGAAAAAGATAATTAATCAAGAATACACGTATCATCAATGTAATATACCCCCACTTTAATGGAGACTGTAGAATCTTCTCTACATCTACCCTCTTTCCATCTAAATATTCTACGGTTTTCTCTCTAGGGAATTCTGGTAATTCTACCTCCTCACCAATTAACAACGAAGACGCATATTTCAATACATAGAACCTTGCCCATGAACCCTTCAATATTGCCTCTTTAGTCTCTTCTAGTGTAGAGATATATCTAAAAGATATCTTCTTTAAATCCAACTGTTTTACACCAATATCTTTCTTAATAATTACATAGAAATCAATATCACTATTCTCATTTGCATAACCCCAATACTGAGAACCAAATAAATACACAGCTACAAGATTATCCTCGGTAATCCCTATCTTTTTCAATTCACTTAGTATCTTAGCAGTATCAATAATTTCTCTATTCATTAATTGATTATACATTAATTTAAAACACTGTTTGTATTAATTACACACAAATCCTGAGTTTTCTATTCTTTCAATAATGATATAATAATCTTATTAAGTTAATACTGAATTAAACAGTATGCACCTTTTAATTCCTAACGATTTTGTCATTCCATCTGGATTTGAAACTGACAAGTTCAAAATCAGAATGTTAAAAGTGACTGATGTTGTAAAAGATTACGATGCAGTTATGACAAGTTTAGAACATTTGCATGGAGTCTTTGGTGAAAACCATAAATGGCCATATCCTGAATTAACATTTGAGCAGGATTTAATTGACTTAGGCTGGCATCAAAAAGAGTTCCAGACAAGATCTACCTTTGCTTATACTGTCATGAACCAAGATGAGAGTATTTGTTTGGGATGTTTATATATCTTTGAGCCAACCAAAAAAGATTATGATGCAGAAGTGTATATGTGGGTGAGAACAAGTGCATTCGAAGATGGCTTAGATCCAATATTTGAAAAAGCTGTAAAGGAATGGAT
>Ga0209318_1001116_pt1 | contig 18733 bp, 14 predicted proteins | sample RifGroE1_FD_183999 | JGI IMG/M metagenome (GOLD analysis project Ga0209318, IMG submission 183999) | Groundwater microbial communities from Rifle, Colorado, USA - Groundwater E1 (SPAdes) (version 2) | ecosystem: Environmental > Aquatic > Deep subsurface > Groundwater | place: Rifle, Colorado...
CTTAACAGGTTGTTGAAAAAGCCGGTTGCTTTCTCAACAACCTTAACAATTCCTCGCATAGCTTGCGCTATGCTGCGTAATTGTACCGGCTTTTGAAGTGTTGAAAAGCCGCATCCGCGTTTTTCAACACCCTGTTAATGCCGTCAAATTTTAATGGAGTATTTATGATCGCACGTTATGAGGAAGTATTGGAAAAAGCCGGTTTTAAGAGCGCTGGTTCTTTTTGGTTAGGAAAGGTGAATGGTTTTTGTTTTAAAATAGCTGAAGGGGAATAGCTTGAATTTTCTGTCAATCAGCGATTTTTCTCATGCCCAGATAGCCAGCGTTTTCAGACTTGTCGATCGATTCAAGGCTGGGCATGCCTTGCATACCTTGGGCAGAAAGACCTGCATCGCATTTTTTCCGGAATCCAGCGTCAGGACCAGGATCAGTTTCGAGAAGGCGGTCAAGAATCTGGGTGGTGACTTTATCCTGTTTCCAAGCACTACCCTGGATAAACGCGAAGACCATAAGGACCTCGTCGGATATATCCAGAATTGGGCCGACCTGTGCGTTATCCGGCATCGTGATTTCTCAGTCTTGAAGCGGATGGGGGAATCGTCAAGCGTTCCGATAATCAATGCCATGACGTCCAGCAATCACCCTTGTGAAATTTTATCCGATCTATACGCGATCAATTCGCAGAAAGGCTCCTATAGCGATCTGGTTTACGTATTTGTCGGAGCGCCTGGTAATATCTTATTTTCATGGATTGAGGCCGCCAGGTATCTCGGCTTTCGAATCCATCATGTCTCGCCTGAAAAATACAGATTGGCTGACGATAGTGAGCACTACTCGTTTCATGCTGATATACACGAAATAATCGCGGCCGCTGATGTTATCCTAACGGACCCCCTGCCGGCGGAATTGCGAAACGAAGCGTATTATCAGAAATACCAAATCACCCAAAAATTGATGAGCCAGGCCAAAAGTCGGGCTCTGCTGAATCCTTGCCCGCCTTTCCAGCGAGGCGAGGAGGTATCGGCCGACGCGATAGACTCCGCCAGTTTTGTCGGCTATGCCTTCAAGCGGGATTTACTGCACGTCCAAGCCGCTATTCTGCACCATTGCATGGAAAATGGGTGGAAAGCTCAAACTGAATAGGCGTTAGCCAATCTGTTGTGGCGCGAACCGGGCAGTTCTGGCATCGGGATGGCATAGTGGGCGCCTTTGCCAGTGAAAAGCGTTTGTTCATCCTACCGAAATCTCCAGTTCTGCTTCACCCAGCCGATTCTCCTCCGCTATCGCCTCGATTTCCGGCCGGCACTCAACCAGTGAATGGTACACCATCGGGTCCAGATGATTCCCGCTCAACGCTGCCATGTGCTCGAACGCCGTGTCAAATGACCAAGCCTTCTTGTAGGGCCGATCGGAGGTCAAGGCGTCTAGGATGTCGGCGGCGGCGGCGATCCGGGCCGGTACCGGGATGGCCTCTCCGGCGATCTTCCGCGGGTAGCCAGTGCCGTCCCAGCGTTCATGGTGGCCGTAGATTATGTCGATGGCCGTGGCGAAGGGCGGCTGCGGGAAGAAACGCGCCAAGCCGTCGTCCAGAGTGCGGATGATATCGACGCCTTGGCTGACATGGGTCTTCATGATTTCCCACTCCGGCTTGTCCAAGGGGCCTGGTTTGAACAGGATATGATCCGGGATGCCGATTTTGCCGATGTCGTGCAAGGGTGAGTACCACAGGATGTCACGGACGGTTTTGGGCTTCAAATGGCTGGCGTATTGGTCGTTTTTGGATAAATGCCTGGCGATGGCATGCGAATAGCGGCTCATCCGGGAGATGTGTTCGCTGGTCTCGTTGTCTTTCTTCTCCATGGACTTGATAAAGGCCCGAGCGGCCTCGGCGAGCATCAGCTGCACCAAGTAATGGTGGTAGATGGTTCCGGTCAGCGAATGCAGGATGTGCTCGACTACCGGAATGTGGTCACCGCGGTAGGCGTTCCTCTTACTCGAATTCACAAACAGAAAGCCAACGCAACGGTGGCCATAGGCTAGCGGAATCGTAAGCGAGGAGCGAAACCCTTCAGTCAGGAGCCGGCCGGTTGGTTCCGAGGGCTTCTGGGAATAGTAGGCTTCCAGATCCGGTATGATACGCGGCTTCAGTTCCCTGGCCACGTCAGACAAGGTGGATTCAGCCAGGAACTGGTGATACCCTTCGCCGAGCAGAATGGTCGGTTGTAGGCTGATAGCGTGCTCGGCAGCCACGCCGCCGACCTGGTCGACAAAAGCCACGGCCAGGCGTTCGCAGGGGATTTTGCATGCCAGCAGCGGGAACAGGGCGGTCAGCGCCGAGATTAGATCCGGCTCGTTCTGGGTAGCGGCGCTCAAGCCACGGCTAAAGGACAGGTCGCCAATTATGGTGTTGGCGTGGTTGACGATTTTCCGGAGCTCGAGCCAGGTGCCAGAAACCGCCCCGATCGGCTTGATATCCTTCACGACGGCGCGCTCGATCGATGCCAGGACCTTTTCGACCCCGTTGGTGATGAAGTGAATCCGCTTGGAAAGCCGCCAGATGCGCAGACTGAGATAGATGATCGCCAGGATCGCGCCAACGATCAGTATGGTTGAGATACGCATGATGCGTTGGGACAGAATCAGGAGGGGGATTGCCAAGGTGGCTAGGATCAGGGCGATGCCGACTGAGGACAACAATATGGCCCGGCCGGTAGCTTTCAGGCTGGGGTTATTCGGTACTCGGCTCGGGTTTTTCAATCGAACCTCCGTCTAACGGTCAGTTGAATTATAGGCTACTACCCTGGTCGGCGCTATGAAAGTGGTCCTGAAATATCAGGTATCCGGCCTGAGTTCGCTGACCATGTCAACCACGTTCATGGGGGCTATATACCAAGGGTACCTGTTGGCGGCGGTTTCCGCCTTGCGCCGGTAGCCGGTATCGCCGATAGTTGGTGTGTCGCAGGTGGGCGATTCTGGCTAGCAAGCTGCTCGTTCCAGGGGAAACCCGACGGCGAAGGAGGGGAAATGGATTATGTTATCCGGCCGGAAAACGTCTCCGATTTCCGGCCGGTGGAAGAGCTAACCCGCAAGGCCTTCTGGAATGTGCATGTCCCAGGCTGTAACGAACATTATCTGGTGCATGTATTGCGCGGGCCGCCTGATTTTATCCCGGAACTGGACTTCGTCCTGGAAAAAGTTGGAAATCCGAGTAATTATATTGGCGCTCTCTTCAAGAGCTGTAAAAAATTCAACATTTGTCTGAACGATGATTTTTACCCTAGCGCCCTCCTAGCAGGGTGTTGAAAAACGCGGATGCGGCTTTTCAACACTTCAAAAGCCGGTACAATTACGCAGCATAGCGCAAGCTATGCGAGGAATTGTTAAGGTTGTTGAGAAAGCAACCGGCTTTTTCAACAACCTGCTAGTCAAGGAATTGAAGCTGGGGGTTATCGATGGCCGCGTATGGTACTATCAGGAAAGTGAAGCCTATAATATCGATACGCCAGCGGCTGACCGCATTTTATGCTTGCCATAATCGATTCTTTGGTTATAATGGAGAAAACTAAAAGTAAAATACGCCATCGATTGGCCAGCCAGCGGGCATGGTCGCCTGGCAAGCTCATCATTCTGGAGGAAGAACATGCCGACCCAACATGGCCGTGCCCTGTGTGAATTCATCGATGCCTCTCCCACTGCCTTTCATGCCGTCGATTCGGCCGAAGCCATGCTCAAGGCCTGGGGTGGCCAGCGCCTGTCCGAGAAAGAGGTCTGGGACCTCCAGCCGCAGCAGCTGTATTACTTGGTTCGCGACGACGCTAGCCTGATAGCCTTTCGGCTGGGCACCGCGCCGCTGGCCACGGCCGGCTTTCTGTTGGCCGGCGCCCATACCGATGCGCCTGGTCTGCGCGCCCGGATCGACAAGGCCGTCGCCGCCAAGGGCTTGGAGCGGGTAGCCGTCGAGGTTTATGGCGGCCCGATCAACGCTACCTGGCTGGATCGGCCGCTGTCCCTGGCTGGCCGGGTGTTGCTGCAGGCCGCCGCTGGCCGGGTGGTCAGCCGCCTGGTCAATTTTTCCCGGCCGCTGGCCATCATACCCAATCTGGCTATTCACCTGAACCGCGACCTGAACAAGGGCTTCGAGTATCCGATGCACACCGCCATGTTGCCCTTGGTAGCGGCCAATGGGGCCGCGCCGGCGGGCGAGGGCGTTCAGGGCTCGTGGCTACTGAGTGCCCTCGCCCGCGAATTGGCGGTGGATCCGGCCGCTATCCTGTCGGCCGAGCTGACGTTCTATGAAGCGGCGCCGTCCGTCATTTTCGGCGAGCACGACGAGCTGTTGGCCGCCTCGCGCATCGACAATCTGGAGGGCTGCCATGCCATCCTGAGCGCCTTTTGCGCCTGCCGCGCCACGGCCCATACCCAGGTGGCAGTACTGTTCGACAATGAAGAAATCGGTTCGACCAGCACCCGCGGCGCCAATTCGGCTTTGTTGCGCGACGTTTTGGAGCGCATCGTCCTGGCTCAGGCCAGCACCGCCCAGGATTTCTACCGGGCGGCGGCTTCGTCCTTACTGCTGTCGGTGGACGGCGCCCAGGCCTTCCATCCCGGCTACGCCGATAAGTTTGACCCGGACTACGCGCCGGTGCTGAACAAGGGACCGGCTATCAAGCTGAACGCCAATATCCGCTATGCCACCGAGGCCAAGGGCGAGGCCTACATCCGGTCGCTCTGCACCCGGCACCAGCTGCCCTGCCAGCGCTTTGTGATGCGCGCCGACTTGTCGCCCGGCTCGACTATCGGCCCCATGACCAGCGCTAACACCGGCATCCGCACCATCGACATTGGCCTGCCGATGCTGGCCATGCACTCCGTCCGCGAGACCGCCGGCACGGTGGACCACGATAGCCTGATCGCCCTGCTCCAGGCCGCCTATATGGAAGGGCCGGCGGTGGCTGACTGAGCGGCTGTCCGACTCACAAGAGAAAAGGCCGGTTCCCTGAGGAGGGGCCGGCCTTTCTTCTAGGCGCGTCGTTTAAGGCGCGCTGGAGAGCTTATTGTTGGGTATTGGGAGCGGGCGTTTCGGTCTGGCCGAAGACCGGGTAGGTTTCGCCGTCTCGCCAGGTGCCTTCGCGTTTCTCGCCTCGCAGCGCCGGGATGCGCAATATCATGCCTGGCAGGATCAAGTCCGGATTGCCCGGCTGGGGCATGATGGCGCGGTTGGCGCGGTACAGTTCCGGCCAACGTAGCGGGTCGTTATAGACAGAGGGCAAGGCGGCGATCCGCCACAGGCAGTCGGTCAGGCTGGACTGGCGCTGTACCACGTAGTAGGCCGGGAAAACCGGCACCGGCGTCAGGGCGGCCAGCAGTTCCAGCACCCGGCTGGCCTGGTCGATAGTCTTCTGGAAGCTTTCGTAGGAAAACTCCAGCTTGGCTTCCTCCAGGGCCAGGGTGGCGGCCGTGAACTGGTCGGGGTAACGCAACGCGGCGGCGACTTCCTCGCTAGCCGCCCAAACGTAACGCGTCTGGGCCTGGGCTAGGCGGTCGGTGGCGGCCTCTTTGAGCAGCCTGGTGGCGACGTACAGGTCGGACATCTCGGCGTATTCCTGGGCTTGGGCGGCGTAATCGGCGGCGGCGTCGTAGTCGCCGTACTCGAAGGCCTGGCTGGCCAGCCGCTCCAGTTCCAGGCTGCGCAGGTAATATTCATTGGTGGTCAAGCTCTGACCGGTCAGAGCTTGACCGGTCAGGCTCTGGCCGACCAGGGCAAAGACGGCGGCGCAGGCCACCGCGATCAGTACAACTATCTTGCGCATGGTCGTCATTCTCCTTCGCCCGTACCGGTTTCGGTTGTCGTGGCGCTCCCATCGGCCGCGGCGTCACCTTCGAGGACTTCCACGTTGATGCTGTCGTCGGTGGTCGGTTCCAGCTCGATGATAGTTTCGCTGTTTTCAGGTGTCAGGCCGAGGGTCTGGTCGGCTTCCTGGGCGGTACTCAGGCTCTGGCCCTGGCGGTTGCGGGCGGCGGCCATAGCGGCCTCGGCGGCGCTGCGCTTGTCGGCGGCGGTCTGGTAGACGACGGCGAACAGTTCTTCGGCCTGTTCAAACAAGCCGGCGGCGTATTCATTGTTACCGCCAGCGGCCGCTTCGACGGCATTGTCCCATACCAGCTTGGCGGTGTCATACTGTTCGGCCACGGCGATGTTGGCTTTGATGTCGTCAGCCAGCTGCTTGTTAGCCTCGGCGCGCGAGCGCTGGGTACCGGCTAACAATTCCCAACCGCGGGCCAGCGCCAGGTTGTAGCGCAGCAAGGCTTCCTCGATGGCATCGGTGGCGGCAGTCAGATCCAGTTCCTGCCAGCGGCTATCGGCCGTGGCCAGTTTCTCGCCGGCCAGGGCGTAATTGCCCGGATCGGCCGTCGCGTAGTCCAGCTCGTCGATGCGGGCTTTGACGGACAAGGCGCGGGCGCGTTTCACGGCGCCGTCGTACCACTGGCGGGCCTCGTTGTAGAGAGCTAAGGCATCGGCCAGGCGGCCTTCGTCTTCGGCGCTGGCGGCCGCCTCCAACCGGCTGGCGGCATTGGCCAGCAGGCCAGGCGCTAGGTTGTAGGCGTCTGCCGCCTCGGCGGCGCGGTGCAATTGCTCGATCAGGTCTTTTTGTTGGTTTATGGATAGCCGGTAGCTATTTTCAAGCACTTGCTCAAACAGCGGCCGAGCCCCGGTTAGGGCGGTTTTAGCGGTCTCCCAAGCCTCACTGTCCAGGGCGGTCTTGCCGGCCAGGTAGAGCTGGTCGGCGGCGTCGTACTGGTCGGGCAACTGCTCGTTGGCCTGGATTTCTACCGCCCGGGCGCGCAGGGCCAGGACCTGGTCGTGGAGGGCTTGAACTTCGGCTCGCAGTTCAGCCGTGGTATCCACAACCACCGGTTCCTCAACTACTACCGGCTCTTCTTCAATTGGTGGCGTCTCCTCGACTATTACCGGTGGCTCTTCTTCCACAACCGGCGCTTGGGTCTGGCAGGCCGCCAACAGCAGCACGCCTAGCCCGATCAGCCAAAGCCGTTTTTTTCGTGTCATTACCCGCTCCTTGTAGCTCCCTTTTCACTGCCGGGCCGCTTGGATATGGTAAACAAGCGCCCACCCCTAGCATAGCGCAAATAATGGTGCCGGGCAAGCTTGACCACCGGTATCCGGACAATCCGACGATTCGCCAGCAGCTCGCCGCCGGCCGGGAATTTGATTTTTCCTTTATTGCGCATTACATTATGGTTCTGGTGCTTGCGGCACCGTTCCGGTCGGGGGCGTTGCTCCCGTTTAACAAGTTTTCTCGACAAGGAAGGTTACAATGAAGAAAGTGATGCTTTTCATTCTGGCGGTACTGCTGGTGCTGCCGGTTTTCAGTCAAGCCAACCCGATGTCCATCCTATATGCGTATACTGGTGGTCTGTTTCAGAATTTGTTTGATCTGGAGTTTCAGCCGACAGCTACCTTTGGCGGTACCGAAGCCGATTTGCTCTTTGCCGGCCTGGGCAACCCGGGCTTTGAGCAGGCCTTGGACACCAGCTTGAGCGGGAACCTGGAGCTTGGTTACTACCAGCACGGCGCCATGCCGCTGTCGTTCTTTGCCTCGGTCGACGTCAACGGCTTGTCCGCGCGCCCGATTAAGAGCGGTACCGAGAACACGCCCAGCTATGCCACCGTGTCAGTGGTCAGCGGTACGACTACCACCAACCACGAGTGGCTGAGCTCGAACCAGGCCATCACCTACAACGACGCCATCCTGGCCCGTACCTGGAATGCCAGCCTGCGAGCCTTGACCCGCGTCGGACCGGCCGTAACCGGCTTGTATTTCTTCATGGACGTGGACAATTCGGCCGCCGACGCCTTCGCGGCCAACAATGCCTTCCGATCCATTGTCGCGACCACCAACGACAACACTGCCGTCCTCGGCGCCGTGCCGGTGGTTCAGTTGGACTATACCGTCACGACGGAGCTCGACAACCTGACCGCTCCGGTTGCCGCCGGCTCTAGCGGCCTGTATGTCCGGCCGGTTAGCGTCTATGTCGGCGTCCCCTTCGCCATGATGACCGGCAATCTGGAGCACCGGGCCACGCTCGGCCTGCGGATGGTTACCAGCGACCAGTCAGGCGCCTACTCGATCGTGAACAGCGCCCGCGCCCTCAACGTCGGTGGCGCCGCGGTCGACGACGAGACTCTAACCATCACGGATCGCGACACGACGACCACCGTTTCCTTGGACTATGGCCTGCGCCTGCCGGCTGGCGGCGAGGGCAATGTCTGGATCGCGGGCCTGTCGCTCGGGGTGGACATTGATTCAAGCGAATATGCCTTTGAGGACACCATTACCCCGTACGACCTGTCGGTTCTCGCCGCGAAGACCGCTGTCGACGGCGGTAGCCGCGATTCCCTGACCGAGACCTTCGCCGCGGCGGTCGATTTCAGCGCCGGCCTGAGCGGTAGCCGCCTTTTCAGCTTCAACCCACTGCCCGAGCTGCAGTTCCGCTTTAGTCCAGGCGCCAGTTTCAATTTCAGCCTGGCTGGAGATCCGCAGTTGACCAATACGGTCAGTCAGAGCCCGACCTACCTGGCCGACGGCACGATCGATCCGGCCATTGCCTACAACCGGATTACCACCACCTACAGCGGGGAAGGCGCCTCGACCACTACCGTCACGCTTGGAGCCGCGCTGCCGATGGGCCTGGTCTTCCAGCCGCGCGAGTGGAAATTCGGCTTCCTGGCCGGTGCCACCCCGCAATTTAGCTCAACCATTACTTCCTACACCTCGAGCGCTGAGACCGCGGTAGAAACCACCGATACCATTCTGGCGACTGTTACGACGGCGACAGTCATCAATACCACCCTCCCCAGCTCGACGACCACCGCTTCCGTCAGCTACAACTTGAGCGAGTCCCACTACATCGGCATCTTCCTGCCGCTGGAGAACGGTGTCCGCTTTGAGGCCATCCTCAACGGCAACCTGCTTAGCTTCGAGAGCTTTACTATCCAGGCCATCATCCCGCTGGCTCCGGCTCGATAGCGTTCCTCTCGATAGGCCGCTGGTCCGACCAGCCGAACCGCCGCTCGGGACACTGTCCGGGTGGCGGTTTTTTTGTTCGAGCCAGGGATGGTGGATGGCCGCCTGGTCGCCTTTTTCGAACAGGAAATAGGCCAGCTCGGCGGCCTCGGCGTAGCTCGACTTTGGAATCAGGTGGACTTCCGGCTGTGCCAGCTCGGCTTTCCAGAAACAGATGCCATAGCAGGGTCGCGAAGCTCGCCATAACATTTGACAAGGCCAACCTGCTCTATTATGGTTAATTAGTGGATTGAGGGTTTCGTTGGACGGCCCGACCACCAGCGAGGTGCGCGATGGATGAATTGCAGGAAGTGGTCCGCTTGTCCTCCTTCAGCCGCTTGGCCAAGGCCATCGTGCGCGAGGTGAGCATCCAGGGCATCCTGTCCCGGTTGATGGATACGCTGGTGGAGCTGTTTGGGCCGGAGAATTGTTCGATCTTGTTACTGGATCGCCGTGCCGACCAGCTGGAGTTCAAGTTGGTTACCGGGCGCAACAGCGACTGGTTGTTGGGCCGACGCATTCCGGCCTTCGAGGGCATCGCCGGCTGGGTGGTCGCCTACGGCCGGGAGCTGATCGTCGAGGATGTCAGCAGCGACCCCCGCTTCAGCGAGCGCATCGACAGCCTGTCCGGTTTTACCACTCGCTCGATCATCGCCGTGCCGCTCAAGACCGACGACCGGGTGTTCGGCGTCATTGAATTGATCAACAAGCTGGACGACAGCCGATTCTCGGCCCTTGAGATGCACATTCTGTCTACCATCGCCGATTTTGCGGCTATCGCCATCGAGAAAGCGGTTTACCTGAACCGTATCAAGCGCCTGGCCATGACCGATGCCTTGACCGGGCTCCTCAATCGGCGCGGGCTGGGCCGGGTTCTGCAGCGCGAACAGCAACGGGTGGAACGTACCGGCGGCCGGATGGCCTTCATCCTGGCCGATATCGATCACTTCAAGCAGATTAACGACAATCTTGGCCACGCCGCTGGCGATCAGGTGTTGCGCCTCGTGGCCGAGGCTCTGACCGAGGCTTGCCGCCAGGGTGAATTGATCGCCCGATACGGTGGCGACGAGTTCCTGATCATCCTGCCGGAAGCCGGTCTGGACGAGGCTAGGCTAGTGCGGGAACGCTTGGAACAGCTGGTGGCCTCCAAGGCGGCCGATGACGACCCTTGTCCCTTCAGCGTCAGCTTTGGAGTCCATGCCGGCACCGACCTGGATATCAATACCTTGCTCGAGGAATCGGACAAGGATATGTACCGGCGCAAGGAAGAGCGGGCCGAGCCGGAATTCAGCCAAGTGGTATTGGACTGCTTCGCCGACGACTAACCGGTAATCGTTTTATGACGTTAAAAATGGTCGTTTTCAGCCCCAAAATTGGTTTGACAAATCCGTAGAATGGCTTACAATGGCCGCTACTGCCGGGTACGGCGGCGGTTTTTGGTCACCCATTACCCAACAGCGGGAGGTTGTTACGCTCAAGTATGAATATATCGCGGCCGCCCGTGGGCAGGTGCCGGTTGATCTCCAGCTCGTCAACTGCCGGGTAGTCGACTTTTTCCGGGGGCGGGTGGTCGATAATTGCAGCGTATCGATCTACAAGGGCTATATCGTCGGCGTCGGCGAGGAGCTGCCGGCGCGTCAGATCCTCGATTTGGCCGGCTGCCATGTCTGCCCCGGCCTGGTCGACGCCCACGTCCACATCGAGTCCAGCTTGCTGGCGCCGGCCGAATTCGCCCGCCTGGTTACGCCGCGCGGCACTACGTCGGTGATTGCCGACCCGCACGAAATCGCCAACGTCCTTGGCTACGACGGCATCAACTGGATGCTGCGCGCCTCGGAGGGCCTGCCGCTCGATGTCTACATCATGGCGCCGTCTTGCGTGCCGGCCACCGATTTCGACACCGCCGGCGCGGCCCTCTATGCCTCCGACCTGGCGCCCTTCCTACGCGAGGCACGGGTGCTGGGCTTGGGCGAGATGATGAATTACCCCGGCGTCCTCAATGGCGACCCGCGGGTGCTCGACAAGCTGTCGCTGTTCTGGGAGGCCGGCCGGCCGATTGACGGGCACGCCCCCGGCTTGTCGGGACGCGACCTGTCGGCCTACGTGCTGAGCGGCATACGCAGCGACCACGAGGCCACCAGCCCGGCCGAGGCGCTGGAGAAGATCAGCAAGGGCATGTGGGTGATGGCCCGTTTCGGCTCCGGCGCGCGCGATCTGGAGCACCTGATTCCGGCCATGGAGGGCGAGGCCCGCCACCGCATGCTGCTCTGCACCGACGACCGGCACCCCAACGACATCGTCGCCGAGGGGCATATCGACGCCGCCCTGCGTATTTTGTTGGCCAACGGCATTCCGCTGGTCGATGCCCTGCGCATGGCCTGCTACAACCCGGCCCAATACTACGGCTTGCGCCGCTCTGGCGCCATCGCGCCTGGCTATAAGGCCGACCTTTTAGCCTTCGGCGATCCGGCCGACTTCCAGGCCGAACTGGTGCTCAAGGCCGGCGTGGTAGTGGCCCGCGGCGGTAAACCGTCGGCCGAGTGGGACGGTTTCCGCTCCGACGACCGGCGTACTCCGGCGGTGCGCGACTCGGTCAACGTCAAGTGGCTGGAGGCGGCGGCTTTTCGCATCCCGGACGAGGGCGGCCGGGTACGCGTCATCGAGGCCACGCCGGGCTCGATCATCACCGCTCAGAGCCGGGAACGGCCGACGGTGGTGGACGGCCTGTGCGTATCCGACGTGGCCCGCGACCTGATCAAGCTGTTCGTCATCGAGCGGCACACCGGGTCGGGCCTGGTCGGCAAGGCTTTCATCCGCGGCCTCAAGCTGAAGCGCGGCGCCATCGGCTCCACCGTCAGCCACGACTCGCACAACATGATCGTGGCCGGCGCCGACGACGTTTCCATCTTCAAGGCCGTCAAGCGCCTGAACGCCATCAAGGGCGGTTTCGTCATTACCGACGGTGAGGAAATCATCGCCGAACTGGCCTTGCCGGTCGGCGGTTTGATGAGCGACCGGCCGGCCGCCGAGGTGCTTGAAAAACTGGCCCAATTCAGTCAATACTTCGAGCGGGAAGCCATGCCCGGCGGTTCGCCCTTGATGACCCTGTCATTCATGGCGCTGCCGGTGATCCCATCATTGAAAATAACCGACAAGGGCCTCGTCGACGTGGACAGCTTCAGCGCTGTGCCACTGTTTGAGTAACTTCCGATTAAACGAAAGGTCGGGTGACCAGCGCAAGGGGCGACACTCCCGCTGCGCTGGCGCCAGGCCGGAAACAACCGGGAACAGCACTATGGATCGCAACACGGCCGGACTCTGTCCGGCTTGCCGGTATCCAGCCTGTGAAGGACGTTTATGGAACGAAGTATCCGCTTTCGATTGAATGAAACCCTGCACGAAATCAGGCTGTCCGGCGAACGCCTGGCTCTGGACTGGATCCGGGGCGAGGCCGGCCTGAAAGGCACCAAGGAAGGTTGCCGCGAGGGCGACTGCGGCGCCTGCCTAGTGTTGCTGGGCGGCTTGACCGGCCCAGCCGGGGCGTCCGCGCCGGAGGCCGGTGGCGGCATGGAGTGGTACAGCGCCACGGCCTGCACGCTGGCACTGAGCGACCTGGACGGCCGCCACGTAATCACCATCGAGGGATTGGCCCAAGCCGGCCTGACGCCGGTGATGTCCGCCATGTTGGATGAGGGCGCCAGCCAGTGCGGCTTCTGCTCGCCGGGCTTCGTGCTGGCCTTGACCGGCTTCCTGGTCAGCGGCCGCCACATCGACCCGGTAGCCGCCATGACCGCCGTGGAGGGTAACCTCTGCCGCTGCACCGGCTACGGCAGCATCCGCCGCGCCGCCGTGCGCCTGGCACTAGAGTTCGCCGACTTGCCGGACGACTTGCCCGGGCGCCTGGCCGAGCTGGGCCGACGCGGCGTGCTGCCGCCCAGCCTGGCCGCCCTGATGCTGGCCGCGCCGCCGCCGGCTGCCCGGCCGCCGTCGCCGTCCACGCCGGGCGCCGCCACCGCCGCCACCGCCGCCAGCGCTGCTACCGTCATCGGCGGCGGCACCGACTACTTCGTGCGCCACCCCGACCCGGAACCGGGCCTCCAGACCGTCCTGGTCGACCAGACGCCGGCCGCCCGCCGCATCGAGAGCCTCCAGGCCGATGGCGCCGACTGGCTGGAACTGGGCGCGGCCGTCACCACCAGCCAATTCTTCGCCTCGGCGGCCGTCCAGGCTCTGGTCCCCGGCATCGAGCGCTTCGCCGACGAAATCGCCTCGCCGCCGATCCGCAACCGGGCCACCCTGGCCGGCAACATCGCCAACGCCTCGCCCATCGCCGACCTGACGGCCATGCTGCTGGCCCTCGACGCCTGCCTGGTGCTGGTCGGCCCAGCCGGGGCGCGGCGCCTGCTGCGGCTGGACCAGTTCTTCCTGGCTTACAAGAAAATCGATCTTCAACCCGGCGAGGCCATCGCCGCCATCCGCCTGCCGGCCGAGCCGGTGCGGTTCAACTTCGAGAAGGTGGCGCGGCGGGCCCGCCTGGACATTGCCAGCGCCAATTCGGCTCTGGCCGTCCGCCTGGACGGGGAGGGGCGCATCCGGCAAGCCGTCTGCAGCGCCGGCGGTATCGCCGCCGTGCCGCTGCGCCTGGCCGAGGTCGAGGCCCTGCTGACCGACGCCCTCCCCAGCGTCGAGCTGTTCCGGGAGGCCGGCCGCCTGGCCGCCGCCGCCGGCACGCCCCAAGACGACGTCCGCGGCAGTAGCGTCTACCGCCGCCGCCTGCTGGAGCGCTTCATGTGGGCGCATGCCATCCGGCTCTGGCCCCAGCTGAAGCTGGAGAAGGCGCTCTTCTCATGAAGCACAATTTCGATTTCATCCAGAACCTACTGGGCCGGACGGTCTATATCGACGACCTGCCCGAGCCGGCCAACTTGTTGCACGCCGCCGTATTCACTTCGCCATCGGCCCACGGCAGTTTCGCCGGCTTGGACCTCAGCGCCGCCCTGGCCCTCGATCCGACCGTGCGCGTCCTGACGGCGGCCGATATTCCCGGCCAGAACCAGCTGGGTACGGCCGTCCTGGACGAGCCGATGCTGGCCGAAGGCGTCTGGCACTTCCGCGGCCAGGTGATCGCCCTGGTGCTGGCCGGAAGCCGCTCGCTGGCCCGGCGGGCCGCCGCCGCCATCAAGCTGGTCGGCGCCGCCGACCGGCCGGCGGTGACCGATCCGCGCGTCGCCTTCGCCCGGGGCGACTTGATCCTGAAGCCGCGCACCCAGCGCTGGGGCGACTCGGCGGCCGCCTTCGCGCTCTGCCACCTGGTGGTCAGCGGCCGGGCCGACTCGGCCGGCCAGGAGCACGTCTACCTGGAAACCCAGGGCGCCATCGCCTTGCCGGACGACTCGGGCGGCGTGCGCCTGATGTCCGGCACCCAGGGGCCGTCCGGCGTGCAGAAGATCGTGGCCCGCGTCCTGGGGCTGCCGATGAACCTGGTGGAGGTGGAGACGCGCCGCATGGGCGGAGCCTTCGGCGGCAAGGAAGACCAGGCCTCCGGCTGGGCGGCGTTGGCCGCCCTGGGCGCCTTCGCCACCCAGCGTCCGGTAAAAATATATTTATCGCGCCGCGACGACATGACTTCGACCGGCAAGCGCCATCCGTATTCGTCGGACTTCCGCATCGGCCTGGATAAGGACGGCAAGATCCTGGCCTTCGAGGCCGACTATTACCAGAACTCCGGCGCGGCCTGCGACCTGTCGCCGGCCATCATCCCGCGCACTTTGTTCCACGCCGCCGGCGCCTACCACATACCCAACGTGCGCGTCACTGGCTACCTGTGCCGCACCAACCTGGTGCCGTTCACAGCCTTCCGCGGCTTCGGCGGGCCGCAGGGCTTCTTCGTCATCGAGGCGGCGCTGGACAAGGCCGCCGCCGCCCTCGGTCTCGACCCGGTGGAACTGCGCCGGCGCAACCTCTTGCGCGAGGGCGACGTCAGCCATTACGGCATGCCGCATGAGGGCGTGCTGGCGACCGAGACTTTCGAGCGCTGCCTGGCCAGGGCCGGCTATCCTGAGCGCCGCGCCGCGATACAGGAATATAACCGGACCAACCCGGCCAGCAAGCGCGGCCTGGCGGTGATGCCGGTCTGCTTCGGCATCAGCTTCACCAAAATGATGATGAACCAGGGCGGCGCCCTGATCCACGTCTACAATGACGGTTCGGTCGGCGTCAGCACCGGCGCCACCGAGATGGGGCAGGGCGTTAGCCGCAAGCTGGCCCTGATAGTGGCGCGCGCCCTGGGCGTCAGCCAGACGGCGGTGCGGGTGGAGAGCACCCGCACCACCACCGTGGCCAACACCATGCCGACGGCGGCCAGTACCGGCGCCGACATCAACGGCATGGCCGCCCAGCTGGCCGCCACCGAAATCCGCCAGCGCTTGCTGGCCTTCGCCGCCGCTTCGCTCCAGCTCGATCCGGCCAGCCTGACTTTGCGCGACGGCCAACTGTTCGCCGATCCCGAACCGGCGGCCGGCCCGTTATTGTCCTTCGCCGCCCTGGTGGCCAAGGCCTACGAAGGGCGCGTCGACTTGTCGGCCCACGCTTTCTTCGCCACACCGGGTCTGCACTACGACCTGGCCACCGAGCGGGGTTGTCCCTTCGCCTACCACGTCTACGGCTGCGCCTTGCTGACCGTGACGGTCGACACCCTGCGTGGCCGTTACCAGTTCGACGACGCCATCATGGTGCACGATACCGGAGTGTCGATCGACCCGCTGGTCGACCTGGGCCAGATCGAGGGCGCCTTCGCCCAGGGCCTGGGCTGGGCCGCCCTGGAGGACCTGCGCTTCGACGACAAAGGCCGGCTATTGGCCGATACGTTATCGACGTATAAGCTTCCGGACGGCCATTTCATGCCCCGGCTGGACGTCGAGATGCTGCAGCGGCCCAACCCGAAGGCGGTGGCCAATTCCAAGGCCGTCGGTGAGCCGCCGCTGATGTATGGCATCGCCGGCTGGTTCGCCATCGCCGACGCCCTGCGCGCCGCCCGGCCGGGTCTCGAACTGGCCTACGACCTGCCCATGACCTGCGAGAAGGTGCTGGGCCTGCTGACTGGCGACTTGGTTCCGGCCGGGCCGTCCGGCGGGGAGGCCGGGCGATGATCATTCAGCATGGCGCCTGCGCCTTGCCCGGCGCCGACGAATTCCGCCGCCTGGACATCCGCGTCGTTGATGGCCGCATCGTCGCCCTTGAGCCGGCCCTGGAGCCGGAGGCCGGCGAGGAAACGATCGACGCCGCCGGCCTGCAGGTCTTCCCCGGCGCCATCGATCCGCACGTCCATTTCGACGAGCCCGGCTTCACGCAGCGTGAAGATTTCCTCCACGGCAGCATGGCCGCGGCCCGCGGCGGCGTCACCACGGTCATCGACATGCCCTGCACTTCGCTGCCGCCGGTCACCAGCCTAGCCAAGCTGCGCATTAAGCTGGCGGCCATGGGCCAGCGCAGCGTCGTCGACTTCGGCCTGTTCGGCGGCGTTTCCGGCCACCGTATCGAGGAAGCGCTGGAACGCGATATGGCCGAGCTGGCGCCCGAGGTGCTGGGTTTCAAGTGCTACCTGATTTCGGGCATGGACAGCTTCACGGCCGTCGACCATTTCGGCCTGGCCCGCGCCCTGAACACGGCCGCCCGCCTGGGCCGGCCGCTGCTATTGCACGCCGAGGACCCTTCGTACGTCAACGCCGCCACGGTGGCATGCAAGGCGCGTTCCGTCAGCGGCGGCCAAACCGCCACCTGGGACGATTATGTCGAATCGCGGCCGATGGGCGCCGAGCTGGCGGCCATCGCGGCGGCCATCAGTTACGCCCGGCCCGGCAGCCGGAACGGCGGACAAGTACAGGCCGACCTGCGGCCCTGGCTGCACATCGTGCACGTCGGCACGGCCGACGCCGTCGAGCTGCTGGCCGGCTTTGGCCAGGGCGCCAGCTGCGAAACCTGCCCGCAGTACCTGGTCTTTTCGCGTGATGATTTTGTTACGCTCGGATCGGCGCTCAAGACGGCGCCGCCGGTCAAGGAAGCCGGCAACGCCGAGCGCCTCTGGCAGCAGCTGGCCGACGGACGCATCGCCTTCGCGGCCAGCGACCACGCCCCGGCCCCGGCGGCGGAGAAGAACAGCGGCTCGGTTTGGACCGACTACGGCGGCATTCCCGGCAGCGGCACCCTGTTCCCGTTGCTGTATTCGGAAGGCTTCCGCCGCGGCCGCCTTGGCCTGTCAGCCCTGCTGCGGGCCAGCTGTGGCGCGGCCGCCGCCCGCTACGGCCTGGTCTCTGCCAAGGGCAGCCTGGCCGTCGGCAAGGACGCCGACCTGGCGCTGGTCGACCCGGCCGCGACCAGGACGGTGCGCGGCGACGCGCTACTCAGTAAAGGAACGATAACGCCTTTTGAAGGCATGACCCTGGCCGGCGACGTGGTCTTGACCATGGTGCGCGGCCGGACGGTCTGGGATGGACAGCGCGCCACTGACGAGCGGCCCGATGCCGGCATCGTGGTAGCGCCCGGTTGGGGGAAACAACTACGATGGGGGAATTTGTGAGCAAATTGATGAAAGCCTTGCCGATGGCGGACCTGCTCCGGCGCATCTGTGGCGAGTGGGCCGCCCGGCAATCGATCTACGATATACCGGCCGAGCTGGTACGCCGCGTCCTGGACCTGGAGGCGGCTTCAACAGGCTTCGCCGTCAACGGCCTGAAAGTCAGCCTGCCGGTCGGGCCGGCCGCCGGTCCGCACAGCCAGATCGCGCCCAACCTGGTGGCCGCCTGGCTGGCCGGGTCGCGCGTCTTCGAGCTCAAGACGGTGCAGGAAAACGACCGCCTGGAGATCGCCAAGCCCTGTATCGACGCCCTCGACGAGGGGCACAACGTCGAGTGGTCGACCGAGCTGCTGCTCGAGGAGGCCCGGGCCGAGTACCTGCGCGGCTGGCTGGCCATCCACCTGCTGCGCGCCGCCCTGGCTGGCAAGGGCTCGCCGGCCAGCCTGAGCGGGCAACCGGGCGTCCTGTTCAACATGTCGGTCGGCTACACCCTGGACGGCATCAAGGGCCCGAAGGTCGACGGCTTTATCGAGGGCATGCGTAATCCGTCCGGGACGGCCATCTGGGAGACGGCCCTGGCCGAGGCCCGGCTGTCCGTCGGCGCGGCGAGCTTCGCGCAGGCCTTCGGTAAGGCCGGCCAGGACCAGGCGCTGGCCGCCCTGGCTGCCATGCCGGCCAATCCGATCCACTCGGTCACCCTGTCCACCATGCACGGCTGCCCGCCCGAGGAGATCGAGCGCATCGGCGCCTACCTGATCGATAGTAAACATTTTGATACCTACATCAAGCTGAACCCGACCCTGCTCGGCTACGACACCGTGCGCGGCATCCTCGATACCTGCGGCTGGCAGAAGGTGCGGCTGACCCGGCCGAATTTCGAGCACGACCTGCAGTTCGAGGCCGCCCTGCGCCTGGTAGCGACGCTGCGCGCCAAGGCGGCCGCGGCCGGCCGGCACTTCGGCGTCAAGCTGTCCAATACCCTGGCCAACGTCAACGACGAACCGCGCCTGCCCGGCGCCGAGCGCTACATGTCCGGCCGAGCCCTGTTCCCGATCACGGCCCGGCTGGCGGCCGACCT
>Ga0209318_1001118_pt1 | contig 18693 bp, 45 predicted proteins | sample RifGroE1_FD_183999 | JGI IMG/M metagenome (GOLD analysis project Ga0209318, IMG submission 183999) | Groundwater microbial communities from Rifle, Colorado, USA - Groundwater E1 (SPAdes) (version 2) | ecosystem: Environmental > Aquatic > Deep subsurface > Groundwater | place: Rifle, Colorado...
TATTGTATCTGCTCATTTTATGTACCTCCTGATAAATTTATTTCTGTGTTTAGTGTATCACAAATCAAGAGTTATTGCAATAGTCAATACTACCTAATTCTTCCACAACTTCAACATCTTCTAACCTTAATCCAATTGGAGAAAATTGAAGACAACCACCTTTTTCATAACATAGATCATCTTCAAGGTCTTTCCAATAATGATAGATACATGATTTGCAATTACGGATTACTTTAATTTTTGTTTGAATATATTTATCTTTCATAAGCAATTCTTTTCTTCTTCCAATCCTTTTCTGGATCATTATTATTTTGAAAATATCCTGTCCATCCACAGTTTCTACATTCCAATTCATCTTTGCAAATATTGTATAAATGGTCTTCAAAATGCTTTCTTACTGTCCCTCTAATTTCAATATCTTCTTCTACATTAAATTCATTAGTATGACATATTGGACACTGGATTGTGTTACCTTTTACAATTGCTTTCATAATTAAATCTCTCCTTTTAATTATAATAAATATAGTTAAATAATGAATTTTCTAAAAAATGGTATTTGTATTAATAATATACAACCGCCAACTACACCAGCCACAAATCCTGAAACTCCTAAATATTTGCATGCAAATATTAATAGAATCTGGGAAGCAATGATCATGAGTATTCTTTTTTTCTTATTCATTACAAATAATCCTCCTTTATTTCTTTTCTGCCAACCACTTATTCATTTCCTCTTTACTTAACTCGATTAGAATATCACTAATTTGATTCATTGTTTCTCTTGAAATCTCTGATATCTTTTCTTTTAATTCTGATTTATCTACTACTGTTTGAAATGGTATACAACATCTTATGATATCGATATCAGATTCTAACATAGATAAATTCGTTTCGCTTATTGGCAATACGCCAACTCTAGGATTAAACCTACTAGAATTCCCTCCTATTATGTAATAAATATTTTTAGGGCCGTGTATACTAAAAACATCTCCTCTTTTAATTTCTACAACTTCATTGTGTTTTGATTTCTTATTAAATCCAAACATATCATTACCTCCTCAGATTTACTTTCTCTATATACATATTACACCACTTCACAATGAATTGCAAGATGGTGTAAAAAATTATTTATATATTTTACTTAAATTTATAAAAATAAAATAAAATGCAATTTTTAATGGATTTAGTGAACCCTGAAACGTAAGTATAGCTTGATTTTTAGTTTTAGAAATTAATAATTAATTGGAATATAATCCTGTAATTTTTTATTCCACCTATATTTTTGTATTTTATAGTTTGGATTATTTCTATTTTCCCTTAATTTCCAATAACAAGTATTGCATACATACTTTCCTCTATATTCTCCTTCTAGTACAGGAGTTAATGTATGTTCAGGACTGTCACAAATAGGACAGTTTAAAGTCGCTTCTGGTAGTGACATTTTTACTTCCTCCTCACTTATCCTTCAATTAATTCTATATTATCCAAAAGACCTTCTACTGCGTGTTGAACCAACTCTATCCTAAGTCTCTCTATTGATCTAGATTTAGTCCAAGTCATTGCATTAGGAATAGTTTCATTTATCATTCTAATTACATGATCACTAGGAGTCCCAAAATGATTAATTTCCTTCCAACTTGGTTCTTGACGAATAACTCTAAAATTATGAAGATCATGTAATCTAATTAAAGAACCTATCTTAACTTTTTCCATAACGTCAATAGCTTTATTAATTAACTCTCTGTCTATTTTATTCACTCCTCTTTATAATTCACTCAAACCATTAAACACAAACCAAGTCTCTAATAACCCTTCATGGTTAACATTAATAAAAATTTGATCTGATTTATCTAAAATATCTCTTAAAAAATAATAAATATTTTCAATATCTTCTTTCTGAGGTATATTGAGACTATGTTTGGTTCTTACAATCATATGCATCTCAAAGTTATTGTCTATGATTTTAGTGACATCTTCACCATAGAAATGATCAAACTTTTTCTTGATATCGTTTAAGAATTTTTCTACTTCTGATTTTTGTTTCAATTTAATTTCCTCCTTTTAATAAATTTATCTCTCCACAAATACTTCCCAACCTCTAGATTCAGCTTCACTAATAATAATTTCTTTCCAATTTTTACTAATAGGAGGATGATCTTGATCTCTAATTCCCATATAAGTATAAGCCAAAGTAAACTTACCTCTTAATATTACTCCTGATTCGTTTAAAGTATCTAATAACGCATCTATTACTTTTGTAATTGAATTAAATGAGCAATAAGTTGATACATCTCCAGATATTTCGTTTTGTTTACCTTTTGAACTAAAAAATGTCACATGAGTTTTTGCTACCCATTCTCCTTCATCTATTTGAAAAACTTCAATTATCTCTGATGTATGAATCATTACTACACTTCCTTTGCTTTCTTAATATTTAAATATTAGGATATAATTGTTTTTAAAGTATTTCTAATTGTACTAGATTTTTATCCAATTCTAGAATACAACCTTTAATTTCATCATTTAAAGGAAACCAATGCTGAGGCATTCTAATTAAATAATAATCTTTAGTTTCGCCAATATAGAATCCAAATTGCTCTTTCTTTTGACCTTTAATAATTACCTTTTGTAAATAATTCATTTTAAAATAACACCCTTTCAAATAAGTATTTTAAGCTTCGATTTTATGTTCTACTTTTAAATAGTGAAATACATTCTTGCAACGTGTACATTTAACATTTGTTAAAGTCCAAGTTATAAAGGTAGATTTTTCATTACAAAATGGACAAATACTTACTATCATTAAAAATCATCTCCTTCAAATAAAATCGTGCATTTATCGTAGTATAGAATATACTTCTTCATAATCACACCCAAAATTCCTACATTTCTGTGCTATTTCAATACAATCATCATTAAGTATATTCCAGTACAACGCTCCTCCCATTTGATTGCGAATCCCAACTGCCTCTTTTAACTTGTTTAATAAATCTTCTTTGTTGTTGATATCATCTGCATTAATATAATTTGACATTTTATTCATCCTTTCATAATTAATCTAATATGTCACAGTGTTCAAATCTATTTCTTTCTGGACAATTATGGTCACGATCTCGGTTTAAAGAATATCCATATTCAATGTAATCCAAAAACTCTTTAAATTTTCCTGCCAATTTATCGCGGTAAACCATAACATAGTTGTGTTCTTTTAGAGCATCAAAGAGTTTCTTGATATCTTCGTCTATCATTTTAAATTACTCCTTTCATAATCCCATACAATAGTATTTTGACAGGACTCAACTTACACCCACAATTCTTTTTTCAAAAACAAACACATTTCCTCTGTACCAAATTCAGGGTTATCTTCCCATTCATTTTCAAAGTCACTTTTAACATTATCTAAATAATCCGCTAAGTCTTTCCATGTATCACTACATTCAAAAGCGTATACGTATTGTTGTCCATCAACTGTTTCTACTAACGCATGATCACATCTAAATACACCTTTACCTGTTTCAATTGTACTGATTTGTTTAATTTCCATAATTCAAACCTCTTTCTCTTTTTTAAAATTAAAAATCCTATAAATCCATCCTTTCATTTGGCGATTTATTTAAATTGACTAAATTCATCTTTGAGATATAATCTACCCATTACAATTTCTGTCATAGATTGATCTACTTCCTTAATTTTAGAAACGTCACATCTTATAAATGGAGCTTCTGATTTTGGATCAGTATATATTCTTACATGTTCATTGTTATATTCTTCATCGTCTGTATCTGGGTGATTAAACCAAAGAACTGCATCACTGGTTTTAAAAAACATTGCTTCTGGTGTTAATACACATAATTTCTTTTCCATAATAATTATCCTCCTTTTATTTCAATCTAAAAATTAACTTATCTCCACTATCCTCAACCATAATAATATCATCCTCTTGATTAACATACTGCTTAATTTCATTAAATACCTCTTCAGTCACCATAATATTAACATTACCCCATTCCCTAGTCCATACTTGATTTTTCTTAACTGTAAGAGTTAATTTCTTATCAGTTACAGGACTTTCTAACCATTCAAGTATTGATGTTGATTCATTGCTCATGTTCTTCCATATTAACTTTTTCATATTAATCTTCTTTCTATTCTGTATTTTCTTGATGCAATTCACCACTAATTTGATTAATTACTTGTTCAAGTTTTTCATAAGCACTTATGTACTCATCAATTCTTTGCTCACTAATATCTTCCTTCCTGTTCCAAACAATATCATTGAGTTCTAGTGAATTGAAAAGTATGCTATATTTATTACCTAAATCCTTTAGTTTACTTAACTTGATTGAAAAAATATCATGCTCCTTAAAATATTTCTGTTCCTCTAAATATAAAAGTCTACATAAATCATGGAACCATTGATTGATTATGTTCTCTCCGGTGTGAGCCAAACGATATGAATATTCTGTTGTTGGGCAAGTGGTATCCATTTTCATAAACTTTGTACCAAATACACAATAACTACCTAATTTATATTCCTTGTCAATTATGTTTCTTTCATCATTTCTTTTTATCCATGCCTTTTTAGAAACAGTTTTTACATGGTCATAATTATCTTTTGGCAATGTGTCTCTTTCTGTTTCCCACTTAGATAAAATATTTAGTAAATAGGATGCTACACCATCTTTTAAACCATCAATGAATTTGACCTTTTCGTTTTCAGTTAGTTGTTTTTCGATTTCAAATATTTTACACTCACCTGTATTAATCCTAAAATTAGATATATGTTTAATTGAAGTTTTCATGTTATAGAATCTCAAATCTTCTACTTTGTATTCCATTTTCTTTTACTCCTTTAAATTGCTTGCCCTTTGTCAAGTCAATTCGTCAATCCCATAAGCTTAAACTTTTTAACCAGATTTAATAAATACTAAATACTGATTTCTATGGCAGCAGGTCTTCGATCATCCAAACCAGCATAATAAGTCATCATAGTTTTCCTTAATATTCCTTTTACTTCAATATAGTTTTCCGTATCATCTATAATTTCTGTTATAACTCCTATAGCCGTGCCTTCAACATTGATAGGCATATTCATCAATTTATATCCTCGCCTTTGTAACAACTATAACCTGCTGGATTGCGTGGAATTTTCAATGTTATTTCCATTTTAAATTTCCCCTTTCAAAACCCTATTGATATTCAACTGGTATTGCCTTATGATTTCCAGAACTAAAGTAATCACCAATCATTTCCATTGTTGAATCAGAAACCATACCAACACATTCTTCTAGATATATCTTTTTGATTGTTAAAATATCATCTATGGAAACAATATCATACTTTCCTGAAGAATTAAGAGCTTTTGTTATAGGTAAGACATGTATGCAAGAACTTAATTTGTTTTTCATATTGTTACCTATGATTATTACTGGATTATCATTGAGCCAAGTAGTATCTTTATTGGCAAACAATGAGCGTTTAGCATTGTCTTCTTTGTAGAGTTGTTCATTGTCTACTCTGAATATATTACCTCTTTTAATGTCTAGTGGTTTGTCACATTCAATCTTTTTGGTGAATCCAAACATTTTAATCATCCTTTCTATTCCATTAAATCTTCAATCTTGACACCTAAAGCATTAACCAATCTCAAAGCAATTTCAAAGTTGATATTAGTCTTCTTCTGAATCTTCCGGTACTGATAAATTGTCTCAACACTAAGTTCTACTTTATCTGCCAATGCTTGAGAATTCCTGTGATACTCTGAGCTATCAATGATTTTAACTAGATTTCGTTTTATGACTGTAGAATCAGTAGCATTATATTTCGCTATGAGTGATTCTAAACTTTGTTGCTCAATGTGATTCATGTCTGTATGTATTCACCTGCTTTCTGACTAATTTGTTTTACCTCTTGTGTATAGTATACTATCTGGCAATTGGTATGTCAACACCAAATAGGCAGAAATAAAAAATATTATTTTTACATCGTGATACGATCAGATTGCGTTTTTATCGGGTAAAAGAAAAAGACTCTATTATGGGTCTTAAAAAGATTATGCTTTAATATGTAACGCCGTACATTTTCTATATTCCTCTTTTATGTTTCCATCTTTGTCTTTTACATAAAATTTTCGCACTTCACTAGTCTTCTTTACTTTCCCTTTGGCAGTTTGTTCTTGCAGATACTCTGCCCATAGATATTCCTCCTTAATTAATAATACCATAAGTTGCATGATTCGAAGGATAATTATTCTTCAAAATCTATCCAACAATTACCACACCAACCATCACAATCCTTACTAAGTTCTTTCAATACTCTACTTACTATCTTTGCCTCTTCATATGTCATTTCAATTTCTGCTGTATGACTTTCTTCTGCTGATAAACCCATAGTATATGTTCTCTTATTTTTAGTAGTATCTAATAATAAATTACACATAGGACAGTAATTAAATCTCTTGTCTTCTGTTTCAAATCCACAACTACTACATTCTTTCATATGTAACACTCCTCTATTATTTAATGAACAATATCCTTCTCACACTTCAAGCAGTTCCAAGTCCTCTTATATCCATTCTTTTTATCCTTCTTGCCTCTAATCAGTTTGCCTAGACACTCAGGACATAAGCCTTGCTGAATACACGCTGACACTCTCTTAGCATCTTTATCTGCCTCCCGTTTGGAAATTATTTCATCTTGTTCAGATTGTGGTAGAGCATTGAATTTTCTTTTTGATTGTTGGGTTAAATAGAATATATCTGTCATAGTTATGAGCGGATCACCATAAAGATTTAAGTGCATTATGCTTCATTCCTCTCAATTCCTAATTCTCTCATTAATTTATGTAATCCTGCATGTTTTCCACCAAAACAATCATGATATGATATACAGGACATTTACCACAACCAATTACATCTGTTTGCTCAATAAAATCACACATTTTTAAGAATGAGTCTATAAAATTCTTTACTACTTTTTCATCCATCATGTATCCTCCTTTCAACGTCTATTATATTTTAGTTGGTAATCTAAGAATTCATCTGCTTCTTTTTTGAATTCAGTGTTCTTTGCATAATGTTTTGCAAAATTAATACAGTGTACCATCATCATATCTCTGAATTGTTCTTTGTCTTTTAAACTGGACATTGGTATACAATTTACCATATCAACAGAATGATTATAGAATTCTCTGAATGTATTCATTAATTATCATTCCTTTCTTTAATTGATTCAATTGATTCACCATTAATCGCAATAGTTTTCCATTTCCCATCAATCAATTGCTCAATACTAGTATTAAAATAGTAATTATCTAATGTACATTGCATAGCAAATCCATAATCATTAACTTATTAATTATATCTTTGTGTTCACAAGTGGATATATCCTCATTAATTACTCTAAACATATTTATCGTCATTCCTTTCTTCACTTAAAACACTAGTTTTAAATGAATCTATGCTAACTTTTTACCACAATAAAAACAGTAATAAATTTTGATTGGCCTAGTACGCCCCACACTTCCATTCTCAACTCTGATTTTCAGAATATCATTATATTCATCATCTATAGATAGTTTTAAATGAAATTCTCCAATTGATGTATTTATATTTGTTACTCGTTCACAAAAATCACACAATGTTATGTATCAACTCCTTAATCTAATGACGGCCCAGAAGGATTTAAGTCTGTTAGAAGTGGCTTAAATCCTCTTAGAAAGAATGTTAAGTCCAACAACCCCAAAATACACATTCATTTTTATTATCTTCTTCAACAACAGAAACTAATTCATATCCTCTAGCATTTTGTATTGCTTCAGCTTGAGCTAATATGACTGCTGCTTCTTTGTTTGTTGCAGATTTTTTTATATTCCTGCTGAGTAGTACCATTAGTTAAAATTATAATATATTTATGTGGAATCATTATATTTGCCTTCTTTCTTTGATTTATTTTACCAAACTCTCCACACCAATGCTATACTTACAATGAACCTTATTTACAAACTCATTCAAATATTTCCTAAAAACATTACTATTAGCAGAAGATTTATAATAAGAATAACTTACTTTTCCATCCTCAACATCATAATAAATTTCTGCTAACGCTTGATTAATCCATCCTTGAGTTTTTAATGGAACTTTTATCTCGTATAATTTCATCATATGCAGAATTAAACTTGTATCATTACTCTCAAACCTTGACTTGTAAACAGTAATTTCTTTGTTGTTTACTTTCTGATTATTTATGATTGCTTGTTCTGCTTGAGATATTAATTCATCAACAATTTTGTTTTTAGAATCTGCATACTCTTTATCCTCCTGTTCTTGTTTTAATTTCTTTTCTTGTTCTTCTTTTGCTTTTCTGTCATACCATTCTTGACGATAATCAATTAATCCTTGCACTTCTTGTTCGCTGGCTCCAGATAATTCAACAAGTTTAATGTCTACTACATTAATAAATTGATTATTGTTTTTACGGTTATAGATGTTTTCTAGAGCTTTTTCTAAAGTGTAATTTGTAGCATTGTTTAGATAATATTTAATATCTTCATGAGTAGCATCACCTGTAATTGATCTTATATAAACATGAACGATATCTAAATCAATATAAACTCCTGCATCTTGTTTAGTAGTTTTCTCAATGTAAAGGTTTTTATATGACTCATCATTGATTAACTCAGCAATAGAAATTAATTCTTTATTTCTGATTACAGCTTTATTGTCTTTGATGTAAAGACATTTTTTGAGGTTTTGTTTTGCTAATTCTTTTGCTTCTTGCTCTAATTTTAGATTATCAAGATACACAATATAATCTATAGACTCATTTACTTGAACCATATTTAATTTAATTGGTAATACTACGCCAACAAATTCATGGTTGCTGTTGTAAATTGATAAAGGACTCCATTTTTTATCGCTTTTCATAACAAATAATTTACATTTTAAAGATTCAATAAAACTTAAATAACTTTCTTTAATTCCGACTTCACCCATAATAACTATGTTATTGTCACATCCTATATGGATTCTTTCTGGTTTAAATTCTTGCTCAGTATTAATCTTTAATTGACTAGAAACTATTTGAGAAAAGTGATTGTTGTAACTTACGTCTGCTTCAGGAAAACCATTAACAAACTCTAATTGATTATTTTTAAGTTCGGTCTTTTTAATAAGGAAATGAGTGTTACTAGCATATTCGTTATTATGTATTACCTTATTGCTATATGATATGTCATTCGTAAAAAACTCCTTGAAATTAAACTTTTTCATTTGTTGTCACTCCTTAAATATTATTTCGTTAATTTAAGATAAGGAAGTTTGTTAGACTTTCTTATCTTAAATTAGACTACTCTCCGTTAAATTCACCTTCAGCATCTTCTAGAGCATTGATTAACCCGTCCATATCTTCGCTTGGGCCTAATATGGATGCAAGTGAGTAGACAACTTCTAGAGGAATATTGTAATCCTCAGACATACATTGAAGATAGTGTTTTCTGCTTTCATAGCCATTTTCTTGATAAATGTTTTTACTCATTATGTAACGCTCCTTAAATATTTATATTTGATTTGCTAATTTATATTGTACTATAAAATTAAGAGTAATGCAATAGGTAATAAATAAAAACTAGATAATATTATATTTATATTCTCTAAGTTTTAAACCTATACAATATTATTTATTAATCGTCTATAGTTACCTCGTATTTATATAAGGCAGTATATAATCTTTCTGGAATTATGTTTTTATATTCATCTGCAATTTGTTTTATGTATGTTTCTTTAAAAGATTTATAAGCATTAAAAGCCTCTTCTATTGTAGAAAACTTCCCACTTTGTTCTCCTTCGCTACCTCTACTACAATAAGCTATATACTTTTTACCTTCTCTTTTAACTCCTACAGGCAAATCTCCTCTGGTAGCGTCTACTTTAATGAATAGTAGATTAATTCTATCATGGACATATACACAATATTCAGGGCAATATATCGTATTATTTTTATTTAATATGTCTTTATCAAGATTCATACCACGCTTACTATTATTTTCAAATTCGTAATAATTTTCATCATACCACTTGGCGAAGTTCTGAAAGTTCAACCATTCATCACAGACAGTACAACCTATGTATGTTGGTCTTGTACTTTGATATTTTTTAGAGTAGCATCTTCTTAACATACTAGTCCATGCTACATATTGAGGAGTAGTTTTTCCTTCAAGTTTACTTCTATATTTTCCTTCGCCTATATAACCATGTCCTTCTACAGACTTGCAATATGGACTTTTAACACTTCCTTTTTTAAAACTAGAAGGATTGGTTAATTTTTCGTATCCTGAGTCTTTAAATTTTACAATTATGCTATGAGCATTAATATAGTTTATTATAGTTATTTCTGATCCATAATTTGTTATATTTGTTTCTCCAATACTTTTATGGGTAGTTAAAATACTAATATATTCTTCCTTCTTTCTGTTGATTAATTATGTTAAGAGTGAAATTTAATATCTACAAGCAAGTTAACCACCTCCTTTCTTATAATCCTATGAACGAGTGAATTTAATTGCTTATTGGACTTCTCCATTCTCCCCAATTATCAGTTTTCCCTTTTAATTTGTAATTGACTTGAGTGCGAAATGTAGAAAATAATACTTCATTATTTAACATATACTCCTCAACAAGTGTTATGGGATGTTTTGTGTGCTGTTTAGCAATTTCCTTTGCCATACCCTCATTATCTGCTACAATCCACATTTTACCGTCACTATTATTTTGACAACAACCAAGATTAACATGTACTATGAAAATTTTCATTATAATTCCTCCTTTAATTTGAAACTTAATTAAACTCCACTGTCTTTAAAACTTTGTAAAACCCATGATACTCATAAAAATTATCTCTGCCACTTTCTTCTCTACCTAAAGTTCCATCTTCAAAAACTTCTTGCCATTCCCATTGATCACACCTATCTCTGTAACCACCAAAAGTTTTCTTATTAATAATAACTAATCTCATATCTGGTTTATCTGCATCACAATACCAAACAAGTTGATTAATGCTCGGAGTGTCAATTATTCCTCCACGTTTATAAAATGAATAGGGAATTCTTTTCATATACATTATCCTTTCAAATTTTAAAATCCTTGGAAAGACTGTTTTCATTTGGAATCTTCACAAATATTTCCGATAACTTCAATTCTTTCACTTGGAATTCTGCTTAATTGTACCGTGAAATCAGATTCACATTCTTCATTTGGTTTACCTGTAATAACATATAGACAATGCTCATATTTAATTTCACCAATCCAACACAGTTTTCCATTGTTCCATTCAGCGAATCTAACTATGTCTCCTTCGTATATTTCTTGATTATTTTTATCTTTTAAGCCAGTATATTGCATAACTTTAATGATCTCATACCCATGTGGTCTTTGTACAATGTTATTGACCATAATATTTGTAATCATAACCTTTTCATTTGTATGCCTATCAACAATAGACTGTTTGTCAAATTCTGCTAATAATTGATCTCTATAGTCCTCTTTATTTTGATACCATACTTCCCATTCTTCAGAATGTTTCGACGGTTCTAATTTCGAAAATTCTTCCTCAGATTTATTCCACGCATAATTCCACCTATTATCTATTGTGTGTTCTGCCCATGCTCTGAATTTAAATTCTCTCATCATAAAAACCTTCTTTCTCTAATTATTTAGAATTACTTTAAAAGTTATATTTTGTGGGAAATATTTTTATCATTCCCTATATATTTTATTTATAGTTTCGATTATGTCTTGTCGTTTTTGTTCTTTTGACTTCTTATCCATTAAACTAGCCATAAAAGGGTTATAATCTCCTGATATTTCTCCAAGTTCTTCAATTTCATATTCATAGTCGCAAGCACCACAACCTTGGCACACTGAACATTTTCTAGAAATATTTTTATAACTCATGATATCCTCCTTATTTAATGGTTGTTATTTGGTCTACCCAAGGTTGATAAGATAAAAATTCCATCTTAAAAGATTGAATGGTTTCACTAATTGTTTTAAATTGGCATAAACCATTTTTATAAAAACCAGAAATAAAACTGCTTTGATATAAACTAACACGTTCATCAAATTCCTTTTGATTTCTAAAAACTTCAATTAGTTTAATTTTATTTCCTTGCAATCTAATTGCGGGAATGGCATTCTTACTTTTTAAGTTTTGATAATTAAATATCTCTATGCCTTCAGGAATATTAAACTGTTTACGAATACCTTCATGCTCTAATTCATCTATCATTGTCACAATAAATCAACCCTCTCAAATTTTTATTTTCAATACCATGAATTCTGCCTTTTATGCTACCTCATCAGAATTGATAATATCTTCAATCGTATGTCCATATGTGTACTTAAATGATTCCGGTTTACTAACTTTAATATTTTTACCATTCTTTAATTTAAACAAAGTCTTTTCAATCACGCAATATCCACCACATTTATTAAATTGACTTTCATATCCGTATGATCTTATCTCTTGTATATTTGTATCTGATGATTGAGAAATTGCTTCTAAACTTCTGAATACTCTACTAAAATAAACTGGTAAACATAATACATTTGCTCTAAATCCTGCCCAACTTCCATCATCGTCGTTTTCTGCCCATCTCTCAATATTGATAATAATATTACGATTGCCTTTTAATATTTCTTTAAACCTGAATAGAGGATTTTTAATTTTTGAAAGATATGTATAAGCATTAAATTGATCTTCATCCCATGTTCCAAAGCCTACTTTCTGAATAGGATTTCTAAAGAATAATCCTTTTTCAATTCCTTCTTCAGACTTGATAACAAATTTCTTATAGTTTTTTACAACATTTTCAAACATTTAAATGCACTCTCCTCTTTCTAATATTTATTTCTTGAGTTAATTATATTCGAGTTCTGGATAAATTGCAATAGAGTTTTGAGTAAATATAAAAATAAAGTTGGAATACAATATTGAATCTGTTATACCATAATTTGGATGTCAGTATTAACCATTCCAGTCTGAACATTCATTAATATTAAAAATAAATTTAAGTTTGTGGTTCTTGAGACATGATTTATATTCAATATGATCACAGTCAAGATTAAGACAGAACCAACAAGAATGTTTTATTTGCAGTTGTGTCATTGTTATTCACATCCTTAGATTAATACTGTTTCTCACTTTTGGGAAGTGATTAGTCCATATTTTTTAAACTCTCTAATGTCCGTTATTCGGACGTTTGAAAAGTCCTTGATCGAAAATACGAGTTCTGTTATATCAGAAATTACACCAAATAAAAATAACATTTTATGGTAAATATTCAATTATATAAACCTAGTGTAGCAAGGGTTTGAGGATTTATGATTTTAAAATTTCATAAATTAATAATATTTTGATGAAGCAACAACTGAATTAATATTCATTGTCTTAATTTTATCCTTCCATTTATCAATGTCTTCATCGTTTAAATATCCAGTGTTAAGACATTCACCGTTAACAAATAAAGTTCTGATTCATAATCATCCTCCAATAATTTATTTTAGCAATCTTTGCTAATCGCATAAACCCACCTATATCTATTGTTATAATTAATATATTATACAATAATTATAGTATGGGCTTAAATCATGGGTTTATTTAACTTTAAAAGATTCGTCTAAATGATTGTAAAGCATTGCAACTTCAGGACTGGAAAGATAGCAAATTTTAACGTCATCAATTGAAATATCATAAGTAACCATTACAAAAACAAATTTTTTCTTATAAAAAACTAAATCATAATCTACAAAGATAAACTCAAAATCTTCATATCCAGGTCTTTGTTTTATTCGATTCGCTATTTCTTGTCGGCATCCTTTAAGACTCAATTTTTTTAACCTCCTAAAGATTTACTTTTGATAGGAGTTATACATTATTAGCATATGGATTTTCACTTCTAACAAACCAAGTCCAATTTAATCTGTCTGCATCTACAATAGTTAATTTGCCATCTTTGTTATAACCTGCATTATCTGAGCAGTCTAAACAAGGAACGAACTCTAAGACCTCCGTCATAGCTTGAGAAGACATAGTAATCCTTTCGCATACATACCAGAACCCATAACTTTCTTCATACTCATAAACAATTGGAAAATGAACAATACATTCCTTTCCTTTTATATTTTCAAAAATTGTAATTTCATCCCAATTAATACAAGAAGCTCTGATTGTTTTTGCAACTTTTAAAACTTTTTCATTTGATAATTCATAAACTATTCTGTCCATACCTTCTCCCAAAATTGGAAGAGTACATTCAATTGATTGAACCATATCATTTTTATCAAGAGTTATAATTAATTTGTCTTCGTAAGTTATTTTAAACATCTTAATCATCCTCCTATCATTGTTATACCACCTAGCAGAGCTATTATAAGCCCTGCTAACGCACTAAGCCTAATGGTCTAATTTATACTCGCTTAGTCGAGTTAATCATTTCTTACTTTTAAATTTTCCATTCTCGTCATACGCTTCTGGATTTGCTCCTGGGATATTCCACCCAAACATTGAACCTGTTAACATTGCCGAAACTTGAGCTTTTGTTATTCCTAATTTCTCATTTGCTTCTTCTGGATTAACTTCCTCATAACCATTTTCAAGATTGTTATAACCTTCTTGACCACGCTGTAAAATAATTGTCTTACCACTTAATGGTTCTTTTGAGTAACAAAATTCTGGCAATCCTTCAAACATATTAATACACTCTCCTTTTAATTTAAAATACTTCAATTCCATATCCACCATCTAATGCTTCTACAACCTCTTCCAAACTATCACATTCAAGACTATCCCAACCTTCAAGCCCTTTATCATCATCCATTAATATTAAATATTCAACTACCTTGTCTACTGGCACTCCATCAATAATAACTTTTCTTTGATGTCTGTCAGTTGCTTCATACTTTTTGCCAGTCTTTTCTGAAAGAAAATCAATGAAAGCATATTTATCAATCTTTTCTCTCTCGATTAACCATTTTCCCTGCTCCTGATCATACTCGCTGTTATAGTCCTCTAGCACTCTACTAATCCAAAAATCATGAGTATCCATACATATGAATAATTTTTTGTAATAACCTTTTGTATAAGTTGATAATTCTCCTTTGTTGATTAGTTGATTCATTTTACTTGTGACATCGTAATACTTTGCAAATTTCATTTTTCTTCCTTCTTTCATTCAAATTTTCTAAATCACTAACCTCCGAAACCCTACGGTTATAAGGTTTTTTAAGATCCATAATATGGCATAAAATTTTTAATAAATATGTTAAAAAGAGGAGTAATAGATATTATCATATATTTCTATTACTCCTACCATATTATACTATACTATCATACCTTCACCAACTCCTTTCTAGATTTCAGATATTTCTTATGATCTTTAGTAGTCCATCTAATTATTTTATTATATCTTACCTTTGTATAATTTGGATTAGATTTGTTATACCAATCATCAAAATTCTTATCATGTTTTGTACTATTACATAATCTACAAGCAGGTACACAATTTGATAAATCATTTGCTCCATCATGATCCTTATGTTCTTTGTGTAAGTCCTGACCAACTATCTCCTTATGTAATTCTAGTGGCATTCCACAATAAGCACAACAATTATTAAAATATGTTTTACAATCAATCCATTCCTTTTCAGATATTTTATGTAGATGTTGCTTACTTCTATCATTAGTATAAGCATTGCACCATATTCTGCCCCCTTCAGATTTTCTCCATGCTTCAATATAATTCTTAGAATATTCACGATTATCTATCATCCATTGCCTACTTCTTTCATTCATAATTTCTTTATTATTATCTCTATTGCGATATTGTCTATCATATTCAGAGTACCTTTCTTTATTATTTCTTTTATTTATTTTTGCCTTTTCTTTAGCACACTCTTTACATTGAGGATGGAACCCATCATTTAAAGTATATGATCCATTATAAAAGTTATCTAGATCCATAAGTTTCCATGTTTCGCAACCAGTACAATATTTTTCTTCTTTCCCGTTGACATTTATTCTATGAGTTAAACTATAATTATACTTTTTACGCTCTTCTCTTGTCATTTTCATTACTTTTATGTTAACCTCTTTCTTTATTATTTTTTATTAGTTTGATTTTATACTTCTCCTTTCTTATTTATTAAGTCCATTACAAGGACTTTAGCATAAATACCTCATCAACCATTCTAGGCTTGCTGTTATAGCTTAAATGGCGTAGGTATTGACGCTAAAGGACTTATATAGAATCCCTTTACTCAACAATAGACCATATCTTACAATTCAACGATTCCAATACAATATCTCTCATTATATTATGCTCGAATCCATTTACATTAATATATACAAGGTCTTTAACCTTATCTTTTGATGGATTGTCTAATGTCTTTTCAATCCATTTAATTTCTCCTTTTTTTGATATTACTCTCTTATTTTGATCTTTATATAGTTCTTGTATTACTTCAAATACATCAAGATAAGGAACTCCTTCAACAGTTAAAACTAATAAAATTTCTTCAATAACTAAATTAATTTCATATTCCAAAATATCTGCAATTTCCTGTTCTCCACCAACACCTATAAATGAATCATGTTCCGGTGTATCTCCATCATTGAAGAATCTATAATATATTTGTCCAATCTTTCTATATTTTTCTTTTAATTTTTCATCAATTGGTAGATATTCAATTAAATCACCATCAAGTTTTTCAGCTAGAAATGTTTGATATTTACCATTTGAATTCCAATAGGTATTTTCTAATTTTAACATAATAATTCCTCCAATTAATTTATTTGAAATATCGTCAACGTCAGATACTAAATTGTTATAGTATGTTTCACATAAATGACATATACAAATTATACCACAACTAATTCGATACATCGAGTTTTCTGAACTTGAGAATTAGTAAATAATCCAGTCAATATTTTTCTATTCCCTCCTTGATTCCAGAGATATATTTTCATGAATGATTTTTGACCCCTTGTTATTACATATCCACGTTTAAGCCATTGAGCATAGGAGAGTAGATTACCTCCTGTGTAAACAAATCCTTTTAGCATAGATTCACGCAAAATAATATTGTGATTAGATTTAGATGTATTTATGTTTACATTTGACATAGCAACTCGACAACCCCCTAACCTTAATTGTTATAACAAAAATGAGATATTTACTCACCAATTTGTATCCCTTAATTTTTACATGGCATAATACAATTTGTAATAATTATATTTGCATTATAAGTATTATACCATGTATCCATAAGTTACACAAATTAAGCTGCAACCTTAGATTTCTTTGCTTTAGTTTTCTTTAAAGAAGATACTAAAACAACATCAGATAATGGGAGAATTTTAGTGACTGTTCTTCCATTCCATAATTTTAATTTAATCTCTGCATATGGAACAGAATCTAAATCTGAATAGTAAGCAATGTTAATGATTTCACCGCGATAAGGTTTTAGAGAGTGTCCTGTGCCTGTGTAAACAATTTCTTTGCCTAAGTATAGGATATTGAGTTTAGAGGCTGAATGGGTTAAATTTTTGATGTTTTTAGGTCTTTGCATTTGATTTACCTTCTTTCGTAATTTTATTTTTTGAATATTGCATTGAAAGCAATTAGGCCGGAGAAATTAGCAGGAACTTCTTGATTTTTACAAATGGTTATGTATTGATTTAGGATTTTATAAGACATTGTACTACCTCCTTTGATTTTATTTTAGGATACAAACATCCTATAAACCGCCTAAACTCATCAAGTGTATATTTATGTCTGTTATAGAGTTTAGAAGGTTTAGAGGGCACTTGTGGCCCTATTTACTTACTAACTTCTCGTCAATATCTTTCTGATTTAATTCAGGATGTTCATGAATAATCAATTTTCCAACTTGCTCCCAATCAACATCAGCTAATGAGAATATTAGACTTCTTAGAATTGCCTCATTGCCTTTGTTGAGTTGTGGAACGATGTATTTACTAATATAGATTTTTGCTTGCTCTGCGGTCATGGTTGAATTGTTATTCATAATAAAATCTCTCCTCCTCGATTAAAATTATTGTTTGCTAGGATTTAGATTTGTCTTTGTCTCCTGTTCAATATTTTCGCATTTCTTCTTTCATTTTGATAAATATATTCTCCAATACTAATTTTTGCGTCATGCGAAGATCCAAGATCAACACCATATTTATAAAAAGAATCTGTATAAGGAAGGAAATATTCAAATTCACCTGTACCCTCAGTGTTTTTTCTCCATCCACTAATTAGCCAACCATTTTTTGATGCTTTAATTTCATATCCATATTCTTCCTTGTTATAATCTTGATAACAATCGATCTCACTTTGAAAATGCCCTTCGTGTGTTTCATAAAAATAATTTGACATTCTAACCACTCCTTTAATTAATTTTACCTCGAATCAATACACCATAATTGTTATATAGATTATAGGCTTTTGGTGTATTGAATCCAAATTTAATTAATTAAATACCATAATTTCCTGCAAGATATCCTAATGCTTCTTCTTCAGTTTTCCCAATATGCTCATGTCGATCATTGGTTCCATACCAATAACCTGCATATCGTAAAGGTAATGAATCATCATATCCAGGCCATGTTTGAGTATTTGCTTTTGATGTAAAAC
>Ga0209318_1001122_pt1 | contig 18597 bp, 16 predicted proteins | sample RifGroE1_FD_183999 | JGI IMG/M metagenome (GOLD analysis project Ga0209318, IMG submission 183999) | Groundwater microbial communities from Rifle, Colorado, USA - Groundwater E1 (SPAdes) (version 2) | ecosystem: Environmental > Aquatic > Deep subsurface > Groundwater | place: Rifle, Colorado...
GTATTTAAACTACACCACCCTTCATTAAAAAATGCATACAAATGTTCCTGCGATTAATGAAGGATACTTACAAGGCAACTTTGGGTAGCCGATAAGATCACAAGCATTAACTGACAGCCGCGGTGTCTTTGACACGCGGTTACGAACTTAGCCATTTTATCACATATTTCGAATAAATCAAAAATGGCGTTATTACGAGCTTTTACAGTAAAGTCTTGACATCATATTAGAAGATGCTAATATGACCTCGGCATGAAAAACGAAATTTTTATGGCTATTTCCAATCCGGTGCGTCTCAAATTAATTAGATGTCTCTCGGAAAAGCCTAAAAAAGTTAACGATCTTATAAACATCTGCGGGATGTCTCAATCCGCGGTATCCCAGCACCTGGCAAAATTAAAAAAAGCCGGGATTTTGGAAACTCATAAGGAAGGAAAATTTGTATTTTATAAACTTCTCTACCCCGAAGCGGCAGAAATCGCTGTCAGGGTAGAAAACCTATCGAAGGAGATGGAAAAATGAATATAGCATATTACAGAAAAAGTAAATTTGATTTTGACAAAACTTTGTCAAATCTCTTAGATAAAGCTAAAGATTTAGGATTTGAAGTTGTTTCCCAAACTAAATTAGACGAAAATCTTGGGCTTATAGTAACGATTAAAGACAGAGATTTAACTCAAAAAATACTCACCGCCGACTCGAATTTAATAGGCCTTATTCCAACTTCGGTAGCGGTACTAAACAAAAACGGAGTATTGGTCGGAATCGGAAATCCGGAGCTAATGTCGGGCGTCACGCCCAACCACGAAATCCAACACTACGCATCGGAGCTCGCAACAAAAATGAAAACTCTTATAAATGAGACGACCGGCGTGGGAGAATTAAAGGTAGTAAACGTTAAGCTCTACTCTACCCACACATGTCCTTACTGCAAAATGGAAAAAGACTGGCTTGAAAAAAATATGGTGAAGCACGAAACCGTCTATCTGGAAGAGGCACCAAAAGAGGCCGAATACGTTGTAAAATCAACCGGACAGATGGGTGTTCCTGTTACCGAAATTATTTACGAAGACAACGAATCAGAGTTTGTCATAGGTTTTGACAGAGATAAACTAGCATCAATGCTAGTAAAGTGATTCTATATAAGGTATTTCGGTCGTAGAAAGGTCGTGGACGAATCTGTGGCAGTGTTCCTTTATATTCTTGAATATCTGCTCCGACCTTTTGATTATAAAAAGGTCTTTGTCTAAGCTTGCTTCGCTTCCGGTTTTTTCCGGCGGCAGGTACTCAACGTGCCATACATCGTGTTTTCTTTCGTTATACCCAAGTCGTTTTTTGCTGTAATCATGGGATGCCTCATCCAGAAAAATCACGTGATCCTGTTTTTCTAAAAGTTCTTTAGTAGTTATAACCGGCGTGTCCGACATATAGGCGGTCAGTTGGTGGTCAACTAAAATCTTCATCGCGTACCATGCTATTGGTCCGTTTATTTCTTTCTCGTACTTTATGCCTGATGAGGTGACCTGGATATTTTTATGCTTCCTCAGCATAAACTTGAGGTAAGCCTCCGCCAAACGTGACCTGAACACGTGTCCGTAACTCACAAAGTGTATGTTCATACTAAGTAATTTTAACGCTTTTCCCGTCTAATATTAAATACCCAAAAAATTCATTATCAGAAAACGTACGACCAGGGGACCTACTCCGCCAGGTGACATTGAAACCAAGCCGAGGTGTTCTAAAGAAGAGTCCTGGACAAGATCACCTGTGGTTTTTCCGTCTACAACCGACGAACCGAAATCCACGACATCGCAGCCTGCAGATACGTCCTCTCCCCTGACCAGATTAGGTATGCCCGCCGATAAAACCAATACGTCCGTGTCTATTTTTTGCCCTGTTTGGTAGTCATTTATGACGGAAACCTGATAGTTTTTTGATTTTAAATACTGGGCTGCGGGCTTTCCGACAAGAAAACCCTCGCCTATAACAGCCGCTCTTAATGCGGAACTTGAAGAATCTTTGCCTGTTTCCCTAATAAAAAAATCTAGGGCCCTGACTACAGGAAGTATTTTGTGGGGACGCCCGGCGTAAAATGCCTCCATTGAAAACGGGGAGATTGCGTCAATATCTTTTTCCGCGGGGATAAGCCTTAAACAGGGATCTAAAGACGGGCGCGGTAAAGGAAGCTGGATTATTGCTCCTGCCGTGTTAGGACTCGCTACCACGTCAAAAACTTTTTTGAAAATGTCCTCATCTTTAAGCCTTCCGTCTATCCTATGCACAACGCACTTTATACCCTTACTGTCGCAATATTTCTTTTTTATGGAGATATATTTTTCAGAAGCCTCGTTGTCCCCTATTAAAATTATTGCCAACTCCCCTTTTATATGTTCGGTCCCAAGGAATTCAAGGACTTTGGCATCAAGGATTGTTGCTTTATCTCTGCCGTTGAATATATTCACATGGAAATATTATCACAAAAGGAAATACATAGGGTGTTTACTGCAGAAATTGGCGAAAAAAAGCCCCGCTATACTTCGATTTAAGCAGGGTTTTAATAATTCCTGCCCGGTGTGTCGGGCCGCTGAGACGGATCCCCGTTTATAGAAAAGTGGGTATTAGGAACGTGAACTTTCGAACACGCTACCGTGTAACCCTCTTTCACGAGAGTCGTAGAGGAAATCTATGACTCTCAGCTTAAACGATCACACTAGGCTTAAACGATATCTCACGATATCTATATAAAGCTTAACATTTATAGGAAACAAGTCAAAGGAAACCTGCCGAGCAAAGTGCTTTTAAATAGGCAAATCACGCCGTCACACCGAGCATTTTGGTTAATATATCAACAATAGGCAATACAATTTTTTGAAAGGAATTTGTAAAAATAAAGGCGACCAAAATTATTATTCCGTAAGGCTGCATTTGGTACCACTGCAACGCTAAATTGTTCGGCAACAGCCCGCCTACAATTTTAAAACCATCTAAAGGATGAAAAGGCATTAAGTTAAAAACACCCAGCAGCAGATTGTAGAAAACTAAGAGGTAAAGAGCCCCTCCAACCAAAGAATTAACATTTACGAAATTAAGGATAATTGCCGTGACAATGGCCAATATAAAGTTAGATGCCGGACCGGCCAGCGCAATTAAGGCGGAGTCCCGTTTGGGATATTTTAGGTTTAGAGGATTAAACGGTACCGGCTTACCCCACCCAAACCCCGCTACCACCAGAAGAAGCATCCCTAGTGGATCTATATGCGCTTTGGGATTTAAAGTAACCCTTCCCATGTATCTGGCGGTGGGATCACCCAGTTTGTCCGAAACCCAGGCATGCGCAAACTCGTGTACAGATAGGGAAATTACCAGGGCCACAAGGACTACTGCGAATATAAGAGGATTTTCAGTAAGCAGGGCTAGCATATCGGGAATTATACCATCACCGGGCCGCCCCGCCGGAAATACTGGTAGTAACCCGTAAAATTGTTGTCCCGAAGGGCAAAAAATGCTAAAATCCTGAACGTGAACAAAGTGCAAAGTTTCTTTGTATCTTCATATGAAGAACTTAAAAGAGTAACGTGGCCGTCAAAAAAGGATACTATTCGCTTGACTGGCTATGTGATAGGTGTTAGCTTTGGGGTCGGCTTATTTGTGATGTTTTTGGATTTCGTATTTGCAAAATTGTTAACCTTTTTGTTAGCAAACTAAAAAATGGACGAACAGGATAAAGACACAACCGAAAATACTGAAAGTACCGATGATAACGGCAAAAACGCCGAAGATAATGTCATTGTTGTAAACGCAGATGTCTCTCCTTTGGCTCACTGGTACGTGGTACACACCTACTCCGGACACGAAAATAAAGTGTCAATAACATTGAAACAACGTGCGGAAGCCGGCGGTTTCACGGACAGGATTTTTAAAATATTCGTTCCTCACCAACAAAAGATTGTGGTATCCGAAGGAAAAAAGAGATCCGTTGAAGAAAAGCTTTTTCCCGGCTACATGATGGTCCTTATGTCAATGGATGACGACAGCTGGTACATAGTCAGAACTACTCCCGGAGTTACAGGTTTTGTGGGCATGGGTACCACACCTACCCCATTGGCAGAGTCCGAAGTTAAAACTCTCATGAAATTTGCTAAAATGGAGGCTCCCAAGTTTGAAGCTAAATTCAACGTGGGCGATTCCGTGAGAGTGAGCGAAGGTCCCTTTAAAGACTTTTTAGGAAAAGTTGATGAGGTTAACGACGAGCAAGGTAAAGTAAAAGTTCTTGTGTCAGTATTTGGCAGGGAAACACCTCTTGAGTTGGACTTCACACAAGTAGTGCAATTGTAATTTATTAATAAAAGGAATTTTTAAAATGGCAGAACCAAAAAAAGGTAAAAAAATAAAAGCGATAGTCAAACTTGCTATACAAGGCGGAAAAGCAAATCCGGCACCTCCGGTAGGCCCCGCTCTCGGACAGCACGGTGTACCTATAATGGAATTCTGCAAAGAGTTCAATGCCAGAACTTCAGGAACTCCTGATGACATAATACCTGCAATTTTAACTGTGTACGAAGATAGGACATTCACATTTATCACCAAGACCCCAGTCACTGCGCACCTCATCAAGAAAGCACTTAAGACGCAAAAAGGAAGTGCAGTTCCCAACAAACAAAAGATTGGAGTTTTGACCAGGAAACAAGCTGAGGAAATTGCCCAAATTAAAATGCCTGATCTAAATACCAAGAATTTAGGACAAGCTGTGAAAGTTGTTGAAGGAACCGCGCGCTCGATGGGCGTCGATGTGGAGAAATAACACTATGGAATTGACGGAAGCAATAAAAAAAGTGAAACAAATGTCAAAAGAAAAATTTGACGCAACGGTTGAGGTTCATATAAACCTCGATTTGGATGCAAAAAAACAGGAGCAGCCCGTTAGATTTTCACTTACCCTGCCCAACGGAACGGGTAAAACTAAGAAAGTAGCGGTGTTAGCCAGCAAAAAAGTGGCCGGAGCAGATTTGGAATTAAAGGAGTCTGACATAGATGCCATACAAAAAGGCCAGATAAAGCCGAAAGTCGACTTTGACACTCTCGTAACAGAGCCTGCTTTCATGCCAAAACTTGCCAAAATTGCTAAAATTTTAGGCCCTGCTGGTGTAATGCCTAATCCTAAAACCGGAACTGTTTCAGATGATCCGGAAAAAGCTGTGAGTGAAATTAAAAAAGGACGCCTGGACATCAAGACAGAAAAAGATTTACCCATGATTCACACCATAATTGGAAAAAGATCTTTTACCGAAGAACAACTGTTTGAAAACTTCATGGAATTGTTTAAAACGCTCAAACAAAATAAACCTACCAAGGCAGCTCTGGAATGGGTAAAAAGTGTATTTATAAACACTTCCATGGGACAATCGGTTAAAATAGATCACACCGACTTATAAAGAATACTGCGCGCGCGTAAGCAGACAACTTCCCGGTATCTATATACCTACATACACACTCACTCTGTTAGACATGGCGTAAAGAATTCCCTTGTCTATGTCAAACTTTCTTTCAGTCTCTTTACCGGTGTCAATTATTACATATTTAGAAACTAATGTAATAAAATTCGCGTGGTGTGGAAGAATGTCAAACCTACCCCTTAAATTAAAGGATGTCACAGTCTCAGCAGTACCCTCAAACAAAACTTTCTCTTTGGTTTTCACACTAACTAGCAACAATAAGATGTTTTGGTCTGCCATATAATGTTTATTTACTATTTATCTCGTCAATAGACCCTATATTCATAAATTTATCCTCAGGTACATCATCGTAATTACCATCCATAATATTCTTCACCCCTTCAACTGTTTTATCCACAGTAACATACGTGCCAAGTCTACCAGTTTGAATTGACGCTACATAGAAGTTTTGTGTCATATAATTCCTTATTTTTCTTGCTCTTTGGTACAAAGTCCTATCTTCATCTGATAGTTCGGACTCTCCAACTAATGACACGATTCGTTCTAATAGTTCGGCTTTTTTCAGCAATGATTTTGACGCGGTAGCTACATAGTAGTGTTTTGGCGTTACGTTGTGAGGATTTAGCGCATCAGAATCCGATTGTATGATATCTACAGCAGGAAGACGTCCTTCTCTATAAGCATCTCTGGAGAGTACTATCGACGAGTCTAGATACCCAAAAACAGTTTGGGCAGCAGGATCAAACAAGTCATCTTCCGGAAGGTATATTGCTTCTATAGCTGTCACCGATTTTCCGTTTTTGGCTACTAATCTTTCGTGTACGCTGGCCATTTCAGAATTAAGGGTGGCCTGATACCCGTCTTCAGAAGGTATGTTGTTCATTAGCAGGGAAAGCTCACTCCCTGCTTGGGCAAATCTAAAAATATTGTCTACGAAGAAAAGGACGTTTTTTCCGTAATCATCTCTAAAATACTCTGCTACAGATGCTCCGGCGAAAGCAGTTAGAAACCTGGTAGCCGGGCTTTCTCCCATGGCACCGAAAACAAGAGAAACAGAAGAAAGCACATTCGTGTCTTTAAGCTCATTAAAGAGCTCGTGTCCTTCACGTGAGCGCTCTCCTACTCCGCAGAACACTGAAACGTTATTCTGGGGGTCTTTGTTAATAACGTTGTGGAGTATTTCAGTAAGTAGCATGGTTTTGCCTACACCGGAACCCCCGAAAAGTCCTACTTTTCCTCCCTGAACAAGAGGAGCGTACAGGTCGACAATTTTTATTCCTGTCTCAAGAAACTTTAAATCCGCAACCGTGTCTGCATATGAAGGGGAATCATTAAACACGGGGGCTAATTTGTCATATTTTATATCACCCATTCCGTCTTTAGCTTCCCCGAATACATTCATTACTCTCCCTAGTATTTCTACCCCGACCGGTATCTTCAAGGGACCGCCTGTGCTGACAACCGCATCCCCTCTTCTGATAGACGTGATTTTAGATAGGCCAAGACAATAAAAACGCGCTTTGTCGGATGATTTCATAACTTGCAGCTTCACTGAAGGATCTCTCTCGAGAGTTAACACCTCTCTTAACTTGGGCGTGGGTTCGGTCAAATACTCCACCTCTACTACCGCTTCTGTCACACTTACGACTTTACCTTTGTTTATTACTTCCATAAACCCCCTCCTGCCAAATTACCTTGAATACCGGAGTTAATAGCACGGTGTTCGGCCTTCTTAGCCTCAAAATCAATACGGGTAATTTTCTGATTTATATTAGCTGCCGCACTGTCCAAACTGACCATCCTCGAAGCAAATTTACTTAAACTTGATTCAAACAAGGCCTGCTCAAAAATTAGCGATAGTATCTGCTTTTCAAAATACTCAGCAACATTCTTGATGTTAGGTTCGAAGAGAAACGGCACGTTATACTCCTCAGTGCTTTCGGTTATTTTTAAAACCTCTCCGGTTACATGAGTACTCTTAGCTTCTTGGGAAAGAATACTTCTGAAAACTCCGTGATAAACAACAACCTCCGAGTAAGTGGATACGTGCCCTACTACTCCTTTTAAAGCTTTCTCATCAACACCCGTATCTGATATTTCAAAGAATGCGTACTTACGGTGTATTCCGGAGGAATCGAACAAGTTCTTTCCTAACCTTCCTGCAATTATCAAATCCGCATCATTATTCTTGTTCACATCTGTCATAAATAAGTTAAATGTTTTGCGTATGATATCGCCGTAAAGACCTGTGTTGGATGCCAGAAAAACCAGCGCAGTTTTGCCGTTTGTATTTAGTATTTCCTCTTTTTGTCCTTTTTTGACATTCTTTTTAAAAATTTTGTAAGAAAAAGCGATGTATGCGAATGCCTCGTTCAACCCCTGCATAAACTCGCGGCGTTTCAAAACCGACTTCTTAACCTTTCTCATTCTAAGGGCGGATATTTCTTCATACGCCTCCACCATCGTCAAAAATTCTTCGAGCGATATTAATTCTTCTTTAAGTTCTTTTATACGTTTCATAGTTAAATACTAGTTTTATCTAAAATAGCAAGAATATCCTTATACTTAGCACTCACCTTCCCTAACAGCTGGTTAAAATCTGTACACGTATTTATTATCTCGTCAATCATATTCTTAAAATCCTGCTCTACGTCATACAATTTCTGCGCCTGCGTGATATAAAACTTAATTTTCCCCTCCGACTCTTCTTTTAAAATCCCCGTCCAAATGAGTGTAAAAAGGATAATTTGCACATTAATGGATAATATTTCTTCTAATGCCTGGTCAAAGAAAAAGTTAATATTGCTACCCATCTCAAGGGTCGATTTTATGCCCTCGTTAATTTCCGCGCCAAAATGAATGAATCTTTCCGTTTTACTATGAAGAACCATGAAGCTGGACAGCTCCCTATTTATTCCCCATCTTACTTTACTCTGAGTTTGGCGACCTACCCTGGTAACAGACAGAAAATAATTGATTGCCGGGCGTTTTCCTGCTTTATACAAGTCCTGGTCAAAAAATATGTGTCCGTCTGTTATAGACATAAGATTTGTCTGTATATATCCGGATATGTCACCGCCAATGGTTTCGCACACCGGAAGACACGTTATTGAAGCAGTTCCACCCCCGGGAAGTTTGTAATTTCCGGCTCTCTCCAATAAACGGGCGTGTGCATAGAATACATCCCCCGGATAAGAATCGCGTCCCGGAAATTTCTTAGCTATCAACGACATCTCTCTGTAGTACTTGGCGTGATTTGTAAGATCGTCGAGTATTAAGAGAACGTCTCTGCCTTTCGAGCAAAAATATTCAGCGATTGTCATAGCTACATAGGGTGCTATGAAAATGTGCCCGATGGGATCTGAAGAGCTTGCCCCTACTATAACGCTATTACGTGAGATACCATGCCCCCATAAAAACATCTCGACTTCTTTGATTGAGTGCTTTTTCTTACCTATCCCGGCGTATATGCAAACCGCACCTTTTTTTGCCTGTGACAACATGGACTGCAACACAAAAGTTGTTTTACCGATATTTCTATCCCCTATAACGAGCTCTCTTTGACCTTTTCCGAGCGGAATAAGAAAATCAACCATGGATAATCCGGTTTCCAAAGGTTCGCGGACTCTTTCTCTTATATCTATTCCGGGAGGAGCAATATCGATTTCTCTTTTTTCTGTTAGGCCGGGTGTAACAACACCATCTTTAAGTGAAAAACCAAGAGGATCTATGACAGTACCCAACAAAGAATCGCCTAACCCAATTTCCAGAGGATTTCCCGTTCTGCAAATTTTTGTCCCGACACCGATCATATCGTTAGTAAAGAGTAAAACCTCCGCCATATTCCCCACCAATGCCATCACAACGCCTATGCACCCGTTTTCACAGTAAATAACTTCCCACACCCGGGCGTTTGGAATGCCCGACACGTGCGCAATGGGGTGTTGAACTTTTTCTATAAACCCGACCTCACCTGTTTGCTGTAGATACTGGCTAAATTTTTGTCTACTTTCTTCTTGGTTTATCATTATAAGGTATTAAAATTAAACCCTTGCATCTTTTCTTTAATTAAGTCGAACATCGAAATGTCGATAAAGTTTCCGTTGTGATATATATGTGCCCCCGTCCCCGCATCCGATACAGTTGCAAAATCCAATAAAAAGTCTTTGTAACCTAGGCTTTTGAAGATCTCATACACGCCTGACATAAAATCCTTAGAGGGAGCATATGACATTTCTACTTTAATTCTGTCGGAATTACAAACAAGCTCCTGCGCTTCTTTAACTATGTCTCTGATGTTTTCGGAATCCGGAACATTTAACAAGACTGCCAAATCCTTAGAGTATTGAGAGACCTTTTCAAGCGTGTTCGTTAAGTCGGCATTTTGGGTGTAAGTACCGGAACTCATGTCATCAAGTAAAAAGGACAACTCGGCTGCCTTTGGCATGGTTTGTAAGGAGCTCAATATTTGGGTTTGAGTTTCGGGGGTTAGATGCTTCATATTTTGTCATTTTTTAGCTGAAAAACCCTGCTTCATTAACTCCTCGGTAAGAGTGTCAAGAATAAACTTTTCGTGCGATGACTGATCTATTACCCTCCCCAGCACTCTATCGGAGACTCTTGCTATTATGTCAAATATCCTGGAGTTTATTTCCTCAGTTTTCTGCGCCTTGTATGCGTTGATTTCCTCTTCAACACGGGAATATTCTTCTTCCAGTTTTTTCTCTATTTCCTTCTGCTTTTCTATTGTTCCTTTTCTAACAGTGTCGGTTATTTCAATTACTTCCGCGGTTAGCTCTCTCTTTAGCATATCCGAGGTTTCATCGATAACTTGCATATTTTCTTTACGTTCTTTTTCTAACGCGTCTTTATATGTTTTCACCAGCTCCTGACTTAGTCCGTCCAAAGTTGACGTTTGTTTGTCATAAATGACAGCAAATTTCCTGTCTAACTCGGCTCTCGCCTCTTTGCTTAAACTGGAGGCGTTGTCCAGAGATTTATGAGCTTTAAGCTGGCTTTCTTCCAGAATTTTGAGTGATTTTAGCCGGGCGGAATCCATTATTTTCATGGCCTCCACATAAGCTTTGTCTTTTATTTCATTTTCCATCAGCCGGTCTTTCGCCTGCTTCTTGCTTTGGAAAACATATAAAAGTATTAGTACGAGGATTAAAACAGTCAGCGAAGAAAAGGCAATTACAAAGTAAAATACCCTTTCCGTGAAAAACTCATTGGGCAGTAAGATTGAGAAATCCATACAAATAATTTATAACACCAGTACGAAATAAGCAATCGCCAATCCAACAGCCATAATAATAACTGTCAATACAAAATTGAAAATAACTACCCGCCGTATAGAGTTTCCGGCCATTGGATTTCGACCTAAAGCTTCTACGCTGGTGCCTGTTATCTTACCGAACGATGAAAAACCGATAACAAATGAAGCAAACACCGTAAGTATAGCAAGAAGATAACGTAGGGCTTCTATAGGAGTCATAAAAGGTGATGTAAGGCTGGTCTTTAGTATCTCGAGCAGGTTTTTACTGATCTTCTTATCGATGAAGCTGGTTTTTATATCGACAAAAACCAGGATTTGCCCGATATCCTCACTATTCGACGGGCTGTAGTCTTCCAACGCAATTCCAAGAATCTGTCCGCTTTCATTGGCGCGTACCCCAACACCGGGGATGTCCGAACTTGTAATATAATCACCTTCTTTTATTTCGCCATCTCTGTTCGAAACGTTTAATACAGCCTCTCCGAAACTTGAGACCAGTTTATAGTCAGTCAGATTTATGTCCTCTAGGGACGTTATGGGTTTGTCTACAATCACACCGAACATCTGAGTATCGTATTTTTCAGCAGAAATACTGTACTGCCCATCCTTATAAGTGACAATGTCTCCCGCGTTTCCGATGTTGTCCTTCAATTGGAGAGAAAACGCAGTGTTCGTTTCCAGGGCAAAAGATTTACCAACAGAAAATAGTACAAAAATTGAAATTAGTAGTAAGTAGTTTTTGGACTTAGGCAGAAACTTATACATTGATACAATAATAAGGAAGTTTATAGTGGCCGTCAATGTAAGGAACGATTGTTCAAGTACCCAGGAAACAGTTAACACTTAACTAAATAAAAACTATGCAACCCAAAACCGACGGAACATAGAAAACTAAAAAAATGCTGATGGCACTTTTTCTTTTAACTATAGCGTTTGATAAGGTTTTGTGATATCGGACAATGTCGTTATTTGCTGACATTTTCTAGATTTAACGACGTGCTGTAAACAAGAGGGGTGTATGATTGTCATATTTTTTGAACCGTGTTGAAATCGGGTTTTGTAAAAAAATCAGCGCTCTCCCCAACGTCGGATTTTAAAAATGAGTTTTTATTACGAAAAATTTAGAATCGAACTTCCCTGTAACCGATTAAATTCTAATCAGGCTGAATATTTAATAAACCATATTATGAAAAACTTAAATCTAACGAACCTAACTACTCCCCACCCCCATTTTTTACCCTTTATGTTCGTCAACAGCGTATCTATTAACAAAAATGGGGAATTCTTCAGTACGCCACTCTTAAGTGTCTCTGCGCGCACAAATTTAGAGCACACAGCGTAGCAAATACACACACCGCGGGGAGTTAAAATCCAAAGAGCTACTTTCATAACTTTGCATCTTATACTATGGGGCTAGCATAAAACACGGCACCGCGAAAAAGTACAACCCGCAGTAGTAGATAAAAATCAGGGCCCAGATAATAACAAGGCAAGAATAAAAACAATTTTATTAGGCATAGTTTTACACACCACCTCGATGCCTCAACAAAAGCCTAAAAATACAATCTTGAAGAAACAAAAATTCGCATATTGTCACACGTTAATAATTTAAAGCCGTGAATATACTGTAAACAAAAGCAAAAACAAGGCTTAAGGCTACTATGTAAATATTTATAAACATAATATTGAAAAACCTTATCACACGTTGCGAGTAAAGGAAAAAAAGTATTGACTGAGTAAAAAAAACCCTCTATTATTTATAATAACTTTACTATCTGCTGTAATGTAAACAAATAGTAAACCTTCCTGCCATGGAAACTGCTGCCCAAAATAACAAAAAAAGTTACTCAAATTCAAACTCAAACATTTTCCACAGTGAAGGTTATGTTAAAGTATCTGATGCTGCGAATTTATTACGCATTTCATCTTCTACTCTTCGAAGGTTTGAAGCGGAGGGTAAAATCTTATCAAAGAGATTAGATAATAATTATAGGGTATATGATGTAGCGGAGGTTGCCAGATTTAAAAAAATACTAGACGGATCGAAACAAGCCTACAAGAAATCGTACGCTGTAGTTAACGACACATCGGTTTTCAAAAACTCAGCCGATCCCAAATCCTCAAAGTTCTCATGGCCAAAAATTAATGTCAGCTCCCCGGACGTTTCAAAAACATTTAGTAGCGTTTCTCAAAATTATGGGCAAGATTCCGTTTTTAGACCAGCACCCAAATTTTTCAAAACCGCCAAATACGCTGTTCTTTCTTTCGCCTTTATACTTCTGCTGGCCGGTTTTGCTGAAAACGTACGATTTACACAGAATGGCATAGGTATTCTCTCGTTTAACACTGCAAACCTGGCAGAAGACAAAGAAGGCAACCTCGGTTTAGCCGCTGTAACCCTGGGCTCCAAAGATAAGATCACTAACTTCGTTTACAACATCAACATTCCAGCCAATTTTAGACAAAATGTGAATATAGATGAAACTTTGCGCGTGACCGGACTTTCTTCATTATTAGGAGGGGTTGTAACTGAGGACGCGGATGCCAACCTAGGCACAGGTACATTAACCACAGGGAGAATAGATATGACCGGAGAAGCGTCTCTTAACAATCTGCTGGTTATCGACGACGTAACGGAAACTACGTTAGAAGAGTACCTCGACATTAACGGCGATGTGGTTGGAAATAGTTTGAATGATGTCAAAGTGGCAGGACTTGGCGGGATACAGCTGGGGGATCTCGATGCCGAAGACGGAAATATTTTAATGATAGAGGATGGAAATTGGGCATCTCTACCTACCACAAGCATTACTTCTCTGGGAACAATCGGCACAGGTGTCTGGAACGGTACGCCGATAACCCCCGCCTACGGCGGTACAGGTCTTACAACAATACCGCTAGGCAGCATTTTAGTAGGCGGAACAGGAAATACTGTGACAACTTTAGCCATAGGTTCCCCTAATCAAATACTTACTTCTGACGGAATCACCCCGGTTTGGGAAGACTCCGATACGCTTGCCTCTTCATACGCTTGGTTACTTGCAGGTAACACAGGTACCGACAGTGCCGCGGATTTTATAGGTACGACAGATAGCACCGGACTGACTATTAGGACAAATGACGTTGAACGTATTTACATTTCTGCTGACGGCAATGTAGGCATCGGGGGAACGGATCCTCAGTTTGCCTTGCACATAGGAGACGGAAGTTCTGCAGCAGCATGGATAGTAGGACAAGACGAGAGCGGTTACATAGAAGGTGACCTTGAAGTCGCAGGAACAATCTACGGTACATTCGTCGGACCTATTACTACTGTAGGTTACCAACCAAACGGCGTATTTTATGCAGATAACACCGGAACCATGACAACCGATAATACGCTACTCTCTTTTAATGAAGCAACAACTACTCTGCTTGTAAACGGAACTTTAAATACTAATACATTAAAAATCGGGGGCACGGCAGTAACAGCCAGTGCCACCGAACTTAACATTCTTGACGGAGCTACTATCTCTACTGCAGAGCTCAACCTACTTACAGGACGCACCGGAACTATTTTAGATTCAAATAATGTATCAAACTATGCCATTACTTCCCTTATTGCCGGGTCGGGGCTGGTTGGCGGAACGGGTCCTGGGGCGACAACACTTCATATAGGTGCAGGAAACGGAATTTCTATAGATGCTGATAGCATAGCAATAGATGTAACAACAACCGGAACAACTGCAGTATCCTCTTCCAACTCGGGTCTCGAGGCATCTGCCGACGGTCTAAGATTACTCGGGGGCTGTGGATCTAATCAGGTTCTTTCCTGGGATGCAACCGGAATGACATGGAAGTGCGCGTCGGTGTCAGGAATCGGTGGGGTCACCGGGGCCGGTGTCGTTTCACAAATTGCTTTCTGGGACGGTGTGAACTCCATAACAGGAAACAACAACCTATGGTGGAACAGCGCAAATTCAAGACTCGGAATAGGCACAAGTGCCCCACTTTATAATTTGGATGTAGCAGGAAATGTAAGAGTCCAAAGTCTCAGCGCCGGAACTGGAAATGAAGTTGTGACACAAAATGCCGGTGTACTTGAGAGCCGAACAATAGACTCAAGAGTCTGGGGAACAACACTTGTTGACGGCTCATCGCTGACCGCAGATTATCTGGCAAGAATTTCAGATGCCAACACACTTGTAACGGGAATGGTTTATGACAACGGATCGTTTGTGGGTATAGGAACAACGGGAAACAGCGGATATCTTTTAAACGTAGCCGGGGGCGTCAACGTCACCACCCTCTCCATAGCAGGATCTCAAATAACGGCAAGCGCTACTGAGTTGAATATACTTGATGGGGTTACAGCTACCACCGCTGAGATTAATTTATTAGCCGGAAGAACAGGGGCATTAATAGATTCAAATAATGTGACAAGCTATGCTATAACTTCACTCACAGCAGGTTCAGGTCTTTCGGGCGGAACCGGACCGGGATCTACCACAATAAATATAGGAGCGGGAAACGGTATATCACTTTCGGCTGATGCCATAACAATAGATACCGATACAACAGGTACAACTTCCGTTAAATCAAATAACTCGGGTCTTGAGGTCACGGCAGACGGTCTTCGAATGATCGGAGGATGCACAAACGGACAAATTCTTAAATGGAACGCGTCCACTTCTATGTGGTACTGCGCGGAAGATACGGATACAAATACAGTCTCAACCGCCACCATATCGGGATCAGGTCTTGCAACACAAATAGCATTCTTTAGTGCTTCAACTGCAATATCAGGTTCAAACAATTTATGGTGGAATAACACAGACGGAAGACTGGGTATAGGAACATCCGCTCCCGCATATAACCTGGATGTTGCGGGTTCAGCTAATGTGACAAATCTATTCATTGCAGGTTCACAGGTCACAGCCTCTGCAACGGAGCTTAATATCTTAGATGGTGTGACAGCAACAACTGCCGAGATTAATCTTTTAGCCGGAAGATCGGGGGTACTTCTTGATACATCAAACGTATCAACACAGCTATCCCTTTGGGATCAACTGGCAAGCGATGATCTAACAACATCCACCTCCTTTAACGGTGATGTATCCGGTCCATATAACGATCTGCAAATACAAACAGGTGTTGTGGGGGCTAACGAACTGTCATCAACTTCGGTAACTGCAGGAACATACGGTTCCTCATCCGGTGTTTCAACATTTACCGTTGACGAAGACGGAAGACTGACTTTCGCCGGAAATACTACCCTGTCTGGTTCCGGAATAACAGATAACACTATAGAAGAAGTCGATCTTGAGGTAACAAACTCGGGTGTAGACGGATACGTACTAACCTATGACAGTTCAACGGGTGGTTTCACCTGGGTATCCTCTGCTGTAATGGGTACTGAGTACTGGCAGAAAGTAGGATCAAATCTTTTACCCTTAACAGCAACAGATAATGTGACAACAAACGGGTGGATCGGAGCAGGTACAACCAGTCCTTCCTACACACTTGATGTTAACGGAACAGCTCGTATCGGTTCTTTATCAGCAGGTTCAGGTAATGAAGTTGTGACACAAACGTCAGGTGTACTTGAGAGCCGAACAATTGATTCAAGGGTCTGGGGTTCAACACTTGTTGACGGATCAACACTAACTGCAGATTATCTGGCAAGAATCTCAGATGCCAACACTCTCGTTACCGGAATGGTTTATGACAACGGATCATTTGTCGGAATAGGTACAACGGGAAACAGCGGATACATATTAAATGTGGCAGGTTCGGCTAATGTGACAACTCTTTTTATCGCAGGTTCACAGGTCACAGCCTCTGCAACGGAGCTTAATATCCTAGACGGGGTAACAGCTACAGCCTCTGAAATAAATCTACTAAGTGGAAGAACGGGAACCCTTCTTGACACAAATAACGTGGCAAGCTACGCCGTAACATCGGTAACTGCAGGGTCCGGACTCACCGGAGGAACGGGACCGGGAGCTGTAACACTTCACATTGGTGCAGGAAACGGAATACTTGTCTCTGCTGATGCCATAACAATAGATTCGGATACAACGGGAGTAACGGCAGTAACATCCTCAAACTCCGGTATTGAGGTAACAGCTGACGGAATAAGGCTTTTAGGTGGATGTTCAGTTAACCAGGTACTTGCATGGGATAACACCTCACAAACGTGGAAATGCTCCTCAGTTTCGGGTCTAGGCGGAGTAACAGGAACAGGAACAGATAACTATCTTGCCAGATGGGACGGGACAAACGCACTTCAAAATTCATCTATCTTTGTTGCCGACTCAGGTAATGTGGGAATCGGAACAACCGCAACAAGTACATATCTTTTAAATGTAGACGGGTCTTTAAATACGGTAACACTCTATATTGCAGGAAGCCAGGTCACAACCTCTGCAACGGAGCTTAATATCTTAGATGGTGTGACGGCAACAACTGCCGAGATTAATCTTTTAGCCGGAAGATCGGGGGTACTTCTTGATACATCAAACGTATCAACACAGCTATCCCTTTGGGATCAACTGGCAAGCGATGATCTAACAACATCCACCTCCTTTAACGGTGATGTATCCGGTCCATATAACGATCTGCAAATACAAACAGGTGTTGTGGGGGCTAACGAACTGTCATCAACTTCGGTAACTGCAGGAACATACGGTTCCTCATCCGGTGTTTCAACATTTACCGTTGACGAAGACGGAAGACTGACTTTCGCCGGAAATACTACCCTGTCTGGTTCCGGAATAACAGATAACACTATAGAAGAAGTCGATCTTGAGGTAACAAACTCGGGTGTAGACGGATACGTACTAACCTATGACAGTTCAACGGGTGGTTTCACCTGGGTATCCTCTGCTGTAATGGGTACTGAGTACTGGCAGAAAGTAGGATCAAATCTTTTACCCTTAACAGCAACAGATAATGTGACAACAAACGGGTGGATCGGAGCAGGTACAACCAGTCCTTCCTACACACTTGATGTTAACGGAACAGCTCGTATCGGTTCTTTATCAGCAGGTTCAGGTAATGAAGTTGTGACACAAACGTCAGGTGTACTTGAGAGCCGAACAATTGATTCAAGGGTCTGGGGTTCAACACTTGTTGACGGATCAACACTAACTGCAGATTATCTGGCAAGAATCTCAGATGCCAACACTCTCGTTACCGGAATGGTTTATGACAACGGATCATTTGTCGGAATAGGTACAACGGGAAACAGCGGATACATATTAAATGTGGCAGGCTCAGCCAATGTATCAACACTATTCATAGGTGGAACAAGAGTAACGGCAACAGCAACAGAAATAAATCTACTCTCAGGAAGAACCGGTACTCTTCTTGACACAAATAATATAGCGTCTTATGCGGTAACAGCAGTAATTGCAGGTTCAGGTCTTTCAGGCGGAACCGGACCCGGATCAACAACCATAAATATAGGAGCGGGAAACGGTATATCACTTTCGGCTGATGCCGTAACAATAGATACCGATACAACAAGTACAACTTCCGTTAAATCAAATAACTCGGGTCTTGAGGTCACGGCAGACGGACTAAGACTAATAGGAGGATGCGCAGCTGATGAGATACTAAAGTGGAATGCCACCTCATCCGTTTGGTACTGTGCTACGGACTCCAATACAGTCTCAACCGCCACCATATCGGGATCCGGTCTTGCAACTCAGGTAGCATTCTTCTCAGCATCAACTGCCATATCGGGTAGTAATAATCTTTGGTGGAATAACACAGACGGAAGACTGGGTATAGGAACATCCGCTCCCGCATATAACCTGGATGTTGCGGGTTCAGCTAATGTGACAAATCTATTCATTGCAGGTTCACAGGTCACAGCCTCTGCAA
>Ga0209318_1001123_pt1 | contig 18597 bp, 19 predicted proteins | sample RifGroE1_FD_183999 | JGI IMG/M metagenome (GOLD analysis project Ga0209318, IMG submission 183999) | Groundwater microbial communities from Rifle, Colorado, USA - Groundwater E1 (SPAdes) (version 2) | ecosystem: Environmental > Aquatic > Deep subsurface > Groundwater | place: Rifle, Colorado...
AATAACCTTAAAATATCACTAAATCAGTAATATACCAAATATATCCAATTCAAAAAGTGTTGTAATATAAGGGTTTGTTGACTATATAAATTCCTCAAATTAACACCAAACAACAAATTTATTCAGATATTATTATTGATATTTTGTTAATTTTTTATTATCTCCTCTTCTATATAAAACAAAAGAAGAGATGGGATGACCAACTATCGCACCTTCGTTAACGTGGGCAATTATTTATTTAGAACTAAGCAAGCAGTCAATTTCCCCGCTATAGGTGCTTCTGCAGTTTTAAACGACAAACTGTTATATCCAGCTACAGGTAAACCTAACCCTATCATGGTATTTTTGGTAATCACAGTCATTCTAAAAGCGTTAGAATCCACGATAGTTTCGTTCGCGGATACTTCATTGCCGTCTATCAATGGACGATTTATACCGCTAATGCCAAATTGCTGGTTTAGTGTTATCGTGACACTTTTCCCAAGGCTATTAAAAACATATAGCACTCTGTTTGGGTAATCGTTCCATTCGGGCACGCGTCCAAACGACGAATCCAACATCACGTTTGGGTAAATTGTATCTGTGGTTCGCAATTCGTAACCGCTTAATAGCGGTATAACTAGACTTTGCGGGCTACCTATATCAACAGGTAGTTTTAATTTAACTTTCAGCAAACCTAATTGCCAAAGCCCTTGCTCATCCACGTATGATACATAAAGATTATAAATATCATGTTCCAATGATTGGACTAATGCAGGTGTGTATAATGTCACTTGACTAGAAAAGTCTCTGCCTGAAAGTATAGGTATGGGGTCAAAAACCCATCCGTAACCATATTTACTATAGCCGTAATATATACCTCTATCAACATCTTCACCATCTAAATTACGCATATGGTACGTTAAATGCAATCCTGACGACATTCTGTTAATGTTTAAGTGATGGCCATGACCAGCTAAATTAGTCTGAATTTTAAAACCTGTTGTAGTGTCGAAATTTACGCCATCTGTGCTTGCGTACATAGACAATGTGCCATATATTGCATTTTGTTGCGTAAAGGCGTACCATGTGCTACCAGTCCTAACTACTGCTGCATCTTGGATGTGATTAGGTAATTGTATGGGCGTAGTCCAATTAACACCATCTGATGATTTTGATAACAAGGTAACAGACGGAAGGTTATTCCATACCCAATATAGCCATATTTCTTCAGTTGTATTAACATATACTAACCTTGGGTCAGCGTAAAACCCTGTCGTTGGTGGCCCAAATATGGGATTTACGACACCAGCAGGTTCAATCCAATTCTCACCATCATTCGACACCAATATACTAGGATTTTCATACTGGCTATCGAAATTTGTATAGGGCGTAATAGCCATCCAATATATATATCCGTTCCACCCGTCATTAAAATACAGTATAGTTGGATGGACAACTTCATTACTATTTGGCACATATGTTGGTATATTTAATGTTTTTAATGGACTTACAACTTCCACCATACGTCTACTACCACTTGTTTTTAATAAATTATTTTCTTCTACATTACTACCAGTTAGTTGGACTTTAGCACTTCCACTAAACAACAAATTATAAATCCCACTTAACCAACCTCTAATACCTGCCCCTCCAGTTGGTTGAGTTACTCCTGTTGCATCTGAACCATCTTGAGCAGGACTTCCTGGTAAACTAATTATTTTAACATTATCATTTTTAAATTCAAAACTACTCATATTATTATAAACCTCCTTTTTATTTATTTTTTATATTAATATTCTAATCTGTGAATTTTGATAACTTAGGTATAAATATATTAAAAATAATTGCTTCATTTTGATTTAATTCAATATTAAATAATTTATTTATAATAACTTTTAATTTATTTATATATTTAAAAATATAGATTTTGCTCCTTTAAATTTATTTCAATATCTTTCATAAATTTTTCACAATTAAATTTGGGTAAATTATCAATATTAATTTCTATTTTTAGATACTTCGCTTAAATTAATACAATCAATAATATTATTAATATTTTTAGCAAACATATTAAATTTATTATATTGCTCATTAGTAATAAAACTCATAGAATTTAACTCCTTTATCAAATTTGACTTCCTGCTCAACTTATACTATAATGTATTCAATATAATATTAAGTTTTCGCAGTTAAACTTTCTGCAAAATAACACTAGAATTGGGTATCCATCCTACTAGTGTTATTTTTGCTTTTCTATTTTAATTTAAAAGTAATAGCATCAAGTATTTTTACTTTATCCCCCTATCGTAAAACATGAAAGTGGGGGAGGAGCGAGGGGAGACAGTGTGTAAAAGGTAGAGGAGGTTATTTTGTTTCTGCCCTATTACTACTTACTAAATTATTAACTACACTACCATTATTTAATAAATCTTCGCTAACTATTTCAACAATTTCATTATTTGTTAAATCTCTATCTAATTTTGATTTTTTCTTCATCATTTTTTCAACAGATACCATCGCAAATATACTAATAAATATTCCTTTTATTGACGTAATAAATAGTACTTCTCCATTAAAATGTACATTAGATAAATATTCTACTGAAAATAACAATGTTTCACATAAAATGAATACAAAATACTTAGTAGGAAAGACCTTTTTGAATAATTTATTAGATATATTATCAATAATATCTTTGAAATATTGAGTTAAAACACATATTAAAATTATTAATGCAGTTAGTGAATTTTGTAAATTTTCTAGTGAAATAAATTGGTTCAACTGTTCCATAATAGAACACACTCCTTTAATATTTAATTGTATCAATTATTTTATTAATTTGATTATTTATTATTAAATTCACTTAATTCTTTCTGACACTTCACATAATATCTCCAGAAAATATACTTACTTAATAATAATGATTTCTCGTTTTCCTCCGTCCCATTTATATTCTTTTTGAAATGTATCACAAATATCTTTCAATGGGACATAAATATGATCATCTATGATGTAATTATCAATATTTAATTTTTGTTCATCAATTATTATGTTTACAGAGTTTTTTGTATTTAAGATATTTATATTATTATTCTGTATAACTTTAATATTATTTTCTTTATTTGTTTCAATATTATCTTTTAATTTTAATCCTAATGCCAAAACTAAACCATAGCAAATCGCATTCGATAATCCATCTAGAAATTTACTATCTTTAAGTAATTTAGCATCATTTGCATTATCAATAAATAAATTCTCCAATAAAATACTGCTCATATTGGTCTGCCTTAAAACAGCAAAATTACTATTTTTCATACCTCTATCTCTAATATTAAATTGTTTTAAATAATTCATAATTTCACTATGTATAATTTTTTGTCTTTCTACAGATAAAACAGAGGGGGAAGTGTAAATATGTGATTCGAATCCAAAACCACCACCAGCATTTATATGCACAGATAAGAAATAATCAGCATTAATTGAATTAGCATAATTAGTTCTATCATTTAAACTACCTCTCGGGACAATTTTTACATTTACATCGTATTTATCTTGTAATCGTTTAGTAATTCCTTCTACTATAATATCTGTTAAATCTGATTCATATAAACCATTTCCTACACATCCACAATCTTGTCCTGATAATTTACCTGTATGTCCTTTATCTAGGCAAATAATAGTCATTTAAATAATTCCTCCTTTTTAAATTTATATTATTAATAAATTATTATTTTGTTGTTCTATGTATTCATCATAATGCATCCATCTAAGTTTTGTTCCATCCTCTAATTTACCTGCTGATTTTTGTTTTCCATTACAACATAATGAAATATTATTTATATTATATTTATTTTGTGCATTAGTTATGCTATCAAATACTTCTCTGGTAGTTATACATATAACTTGTTTAGAATTGTTTTTATGCATCATATTTAAATTGTTTTCTATTATCTTTTTTGAATCATAATTACACCAACTTAATTCTGCACCTTGTTTTAGATATTTTAAAATTGTACTTCTGCTAATTTTTATTATTTCTGCAATTTGGTCAATATTTTTAATTTTATTATTCCATAATTCACATACTTTTTTAACTAAACTATTACAAGCAAACTCATGACATTTTAACCAATCAATATCATCTTCTGTGAAATTTAATAATTGTGGTAATTCAGAATTTATTATAGAATTCTTAATCCAGTTTAATTCACTATATCTACAATCTAAAATTATGTAATTATCTATACCATTTTCTTTAGCTAATTGATCTTTTATTTTATCATTTTCTTGTTCTTCTTTTAATGTTTTTATATATCTTTTAGAAGACTTAATTTTTTCAAATCCTTCTTTATAATGTTGTAACCCATGTATTTCTATAATTGTATTTATTTTATCAACATAAAAATCATATTTATAATTATCACACCATTTAAAAGTAGTTTTTGTTAATTGTGTTTGAAAATTTGTATTTAATAATTGTTCTAAAAAATTAAACATAAATTTTTCTGGATAAGAAATACCATCTCCACATTTTATACAACCAAATCCACTATTAATTAATGTATTTAAACTTATTTTCTTTTCATGTCCACAATTTGGACATTTCATTAAAAGTTTTTCTCTTAAACCATATGAATATTTATTTGTATCTTTTTTATAAATAAAAAAGATACAAAATTCAGGATGTGTTGTTGAAATAGAAATACATTTACTACAATTCATACTTCCTTCTTGACCACTTGTAAAACTATTTATATTCTTTAATTCACTTTCATGTTCTGGATAATCTAAACATTTAAACCAATATCCCTTTCTGTTTCTATTTAAACCATTAGACCCATAACTTACATTTTTAGGAGTTAATATTTCTCCATTTTTTATATTTTTATCATAATCCCATCTTAACATAATTTTATCTGCTTCTTCTTTAGATAAATTTTCATAACACCAATCATAAAATGATTTTCCATTTTGTAATTTTGTTTTTCTGGTTTTTTCTCCTCCAAATAATTTCATAGCACATTTTTGACAATAATATTTACCATCTTTATATACATAATTTGTATATCTATACCAAGACATAGGTTTTAAATATGGGTCTTTGCAATCTTCATAATCGCATTTTACATTAACTTTTGCATTACTGCCATTAGTTAAATCTTCAACTATTGCTTCAAATTCGTCACCCATTTTAGTAAAAGGATAACCTTTATTTTCATAATGTTTTTTAGTTCTAAAATTCCATTTCATCATTACAGTTTTTGATAATAACATATATCTTTCTCTCCTTCACTTTAAAAATTTTTACAAATAAAAAAGAACTAAATTTTTGGTTTAGTTCTTTTCCACTCAATTAGATATTTATTTAATTGTTCATTGTCAATATATAACCAAAACATCTTATGATTATTTGGATTTAATGCTGCAAGTTTATATTTTAATCCTTTAGATATTAAATAATTACGTAAATTTAAACTGTAACAAGGGAATAATTGAATATCATCATTCATATGATATACCTCACAATTATATTATTAAAATTATATTATTATTTTATAATAGCAACTAACGCTCCACCTATAGCAGTCAATCCAATTACAACTTGTATGATTATATTTGTTTTATTAGTATTTTTTGTTATTTCTTTTTTAGTTTCATTTTCGTTTTTTGATATTATCATTTGATTTAAAGTTGATATAATTGAATTATTAGAATTTAATAATATATTTTCAACTCTATTCATACTTTCCTCTAAATTTGTTAATTTTTCATTATTCTTGACAAAATTAATTTCAAGTTCTTTAATCCTATAATCATGAGACTTAAGTATATTTCCAAACTCGTCGAATTTCTCCTTGATTTCAATATTATCCACTTTACAACCATCCCCTTCCGAAGAAATTTCATCAACTCCATCACAAAAATTCTTATCATTCTTATAATTATTTTTATTATTTATCATAAAACACTTTACAACTCCTCTCATTATATGATATTATTATACCTACACAATAATAATTCTACTATTATTGCTGTTATTATATATAGTGTAGTGAGAGTGACTACACTATATATTTAAAATACATATTAAACCACAATCCAATATAACAACCTAACAATTTAAATAAAATTAAATTTAGAATCTCTAATTAAACCTCTAAGAGAGCCATTGAGCACCAGAGAGGTTTATATTGAGATTCTAAATTTAATTTAAACTCTAGCATAAAGTAATACATCTTTAACTGTTATTTCTGTTGCACCAGCATTATTAATTCTTATCGTTGCTTTTTCTACCGCTATATCATTTGTTAGAAATTTATATGAAGTATCACTACTAGTACTACCTACAAGGGTATAATCAATTGCACTATCTCTTAATTTCACTCTTATATCAATACTCCAAGCATTGCCACTGCCAACACTTCTTTCAACCGCTGCTGATAACTTAGAATATCCTTTTACAGAAACAAAATCAAATGTATGATTGCCACCAGCAGAAATTACAGTAGATGTTGTTACATTTAATACTAATTGTGAAGCATTACTAGTTAATTCACTAGTAGTTTTACCTAATAATCTTTCTTCTTTATCAATAATATCTACATTACCTTCAATAACACTATAATTACTATTTAATGCCATTGTTTTACCTAATACAGTAATATTACCACTTGTATAAGCTGTAATTTGCGCTCTAATCTTTAATAACCCATTACAATTTACTTCATAAATACCTTGAGTTGTAATTGATGATAAATTACTACTATCCTCTTTAATTGTTTTTATTGCTACAAAATTTGTTCCATCTACACTACCTTTTACTGTTATTGTTCCTACAAATATTCCTGTTACTTGTAATCTTACAATACCATATCCATCTACTGTAAAATCTGTGCCATTACCTATAGAAGTTGATGAATTATGTAAAATTAAATTTTTTGGTTTAACAGCATATGTCATTACATATTGAGAATTATTTTCTCCTTTAATCTCTGTATATTGTAAACTATTAGCATCTAATATTTGAGGTACAAAATTACCTTCTTCGTCTGTAATTAAAGCTGCCATTTATAATATCTCCTCCTTATAAATATGGGTAAATTTTAGGTATTTTACTACCAATAGATATGTTAAAATTATTTTGATTTCTCTTATTTCCATGTAATATTAATTGTAATATCTCTGCATTTATTATATTAACAGATATAATTTTAGTATTATTAGATGTAGTTATTATATTACTAAATTCATTTAATCCTTTATTATTAGGTATTTCAATAATATCACTATTAATTAATATCCCATAAATATTAAATTCATTAAGAATATATTTAGGAGGGGTATCTTTAGTAATGACTTTCCCATATAAAATATATTCTTCATTAGAAAATACATTAAATTTATAAAATGATTGTTTTAAAGTTTTAGATGTAATTAATTCTAATTTAATCAACTCCTTTTACGGTCTTTCTTTTACTAAAACTAATCCTTGTCGCCATGATACATTTACTGAATTAGAATATTGTTGTCCTCTAATTGAATACCATGTTCCCGATGGTAAAGTGTAAGATTTTGTTGAATTATTCATATTTAACAATGTTATACAATTATCAAATTTACGAGAAAATAAACCATCATTTAATTGATAATTTTCAAGTGGTTGCCCAGTTTTAATAAACATTTCTGGCTGTAGTTGTGAATGCCAATATGAACCATAAGTACCACGTTCTTCCCAATCTATATGACAATAGTAAGCGTTTTTATACTTACCCATTAAAAATGATGCCAAACTAAATATTCTCGCTTCATGCAATTCACTACTACTATGTGCCATACATGCTACAAATTTATTTTGCTCACCACACCATTTTATAAAATCAATTTCATCTTTAACATACTTTAAATCAAATCTACTTTCAGTAACATATATTGGTTCTACCTCCCAAACATACAGCCATACTTCTATAAGAAAACCATCAAAAGGCTGTGCTAGTAATAAAGTATCATTAGACATATTACCATTAGAATCAGTTTTTCTAGTACAACCAAAATTAGTAGTTAAATACCTACCTTGTTTATGTAACTCATCTCGTAAATGCCAAAGTCTCCTAGCACTTGCCTCAATACGCTCTTCAACTGTTCGAAAATTTAGTAATTGAGATTTATCAGTTGACCAGCTATCACCAACGAATGTGTTATAAGACTCACCTTTAAAATCATCTAAATAAATTCCATCATTCCATTGCTCTTGTTCTTTTAATATTCTGTCTACATACCACTGAACAGCTTCAATATTTTTCCAGTTGTAATAATAACGGCCATCACCATGCGAATCGGAGAAACCTGTACTATCTACACAGAACCATTCTTTTCTTTGTGCCATTATTTCTTGCCAACCAACCTGACGAGGATAATCTGATATATCATCATGATAATCAAAATAAATTAATTGTGGATATAATTCAGATGTAAATTCTGGTTTTAAATCATTCCATCTTGATGTATTTGTATCTGGAGAATAATGAATGTCATAATCTAACATTTGTTTAGCATTATAAATTGTTGATCTAAATACTTCCCATCTCCCAATCCTATCAGTAACATCAGGCAATGATTTTTTTATACGAGGTACTATAATTTCTACAGAAATATTTTCGATAATATCAAGAAAACCTTCTATAATCGGTTCATCTATATCAGTAATAATTGGATGAATTGTTATTATTTCAGAATCTTGATATTCATTATATATTGCTTTTATTGTTACTTGACATATTTTATTAGGTAATGTATATATTGCTATTGACCTACCTATAGAATTTGTAGGTAATGTAATTATTTCTCCTATATTTGGTTCTATTTCATATGTAACTATCTCACCTTTGTAATTTGCTTGTTGTCCGTCAGACATTAATTGAGATTCAATTTTAATTTGTTTAACTGTGTCTACATTTAAATTAGTATATGGAATACTTATATGTATATCATCTACCACAGGAATATCTTGATCTTCTATAACTAAAATATCATCTACCCATATAGTGCCAATTGCATCGTGTCCTATATTTATTATTGGAATAATATATTTAATAGGTTTATCAGGAGTATATTCAAAATTAAGATTTTGCCAATCAGATAAACCTTCTGGCCATCTTTGACTAACTCCTAATGGATTCCATATGCTAGTATCATCCATAAATTTTATATAAGTCTCTAGGGTAGAATACCCTCCCTGATAGTTGCCAGTTGCCCAAGCACCAAATGTTATCTTTTTAGGAATAATCTGATTTAAATATATTGTTTGACGCACTTCTGCATATATATTAGTAATTCCATCAACAGTTAATTTACAACTATTATATTCTGTATGTGCAATCGTATTATCAATTTCTATACCTAAATTATTTACATAAACAGAATTCATATCTTTCCCTCTTGCTGTCCATGATGTGAGTCCATCAGTAAATATAGGATTTATTACCTTGTTTAATGTTACTACTGGCACAACACTACACATTTCAATATAATTATTATCATCAAATTCTGGCCAAATGCGCAATCTGGCTTTTGTATATCCTGATAATATAGGTGAAAATATTGCTTTAACTATACTACTACTTGTTGGATTATTAACACTTACGTCTATATGCTCTGCTGTCCCCCAACTACCATCGGGATTAATATGGTATATAGATACTTGGATTGATGTGGTTAAGTTTTTATCTCTTTTATAATAAAAACTTACTTCTAAAGTATCTCCTTCTGAAACATCAAACGATTGTGTTTGCAATACCGTCCAACCTGCTTGCTCATAAGGTGGTATAGTTATTTTTAAACAATTGCCTTGTTCTTGCATAAATGAATCTATTATTTCTGTTATTGTAACATTTTCACCATCACCATCAATTTGCCACCCTGAAGGAATATTAACTCCAGTAGGGACAATAGAAAAATCTCCATTAAATATTTTATCAAAAGTTATTTTAGAAATAGATTGTTCTTTTAAACTTAAATTATTATAAAAATAAGTTACTCCTTGATTATAATCGCCATATGCTAAATATCTAAAATCAACTAATATTGCATCTAATGGTGCTTGTATTATTATTTGTTGTAATTCATATTCTGTTTTAAAAGTTACGTCATAAAATTCTTCTGTTTTATATTCATCTTTTGTTTTAAATTTAATACCCAATCTACCTGTCCCTGCTACAGTTGCTTTTACATAAACAGAAAATATATACTGTCTGCCACCAATAATTTTCTGTTTATATTTATTAATACTTTTCCAACTACGATATGGGAAATAAAAACTTAAACCTTTAGTTCCTGATATTGCTATTTCATCTGTAAATTCCGCTATGATTTCTTCTGAACCATAAATCATAAATCCAGAAGGAAAAGTAGTACCATCTGTAAATGTACCATTTGGCAATAATTCTGGATATGTTGGTTCTATAACTTCTCCTGGTAATTTAATTCTTTCAATTGTTGGATATTGTGCAATATTATCTAAATAATATCCATTATCTAGTTCTGCATAATATTTATCTGAATATATGTTATAAATTGTAGTAATAAAATTATTATTTAATACTAGATATGTACCTGATAAATTCCATGCAACTAAATCAACAAATGGAATGTCAAATATTTGTTTTATATATTTTTCATTTATATCAATTATATAAAATTTGCCATTAGAGTAAGTAACTACATTGCTATAATATTTTACTATACCATTAGTAGGGGAATTTATTTTAGTATTAATTATATTTATTACAATTCCATTAATATCAAATATTTTTATAATTCCAGTTGTATTAATACCTACTAATTCGTCATTGTTTAACCAACAAAATGCTGTAATATTTGTAGGAGTATTATATTCATTTTGTTCACTAATACTTTTAATTATATTATCTGTTGTTAAATACCATAAATCATTATTATACCATGTTATATATAATATATTATTAATAGTTTTAATACGTGTTAATTTATTGGGAAAATAAATATCAGATTCATATATCCCATTACTAGTAGAGACATAAAATTTATTTAAATGTGGCACATATGCAATAGATACTATATCTTCTGATGATAAATAATTAACAGTTAATAAATTACCTGGTATACTATTATTATCAAAAATTATCTTCTGATTAATGTTATCTATAATATATTTTTTAGCAGTATTAGTTTCAGATGGGAATCCAGGTTGAAGTGGTTGTCCTGTATCGTAAAATATATATCCACTATCTCTTAATTGATCTATAGTTATTTCACCAATTAAATGATTTTCTCCATCATCCCATATTAATTTTTTTACCTCTGCGGAATAATATTCCCAAAGTTCTTCGTCTTCATTTTTTGTCATGTATATTCTATAACTTGAAGCACCTTCAATTGGAGTAATTTCAATTGGTATGCAATTTGTTTCGAAATCTGTAGATGTTATTGCTCTAACTTCATTCGATCTATCTGTTTCACCATATGATGTACATGCGGTAACACAATAATATCTTGTTTCATTAGAAGGTATATTCCCTCCAGTAGTAATATACCATTTATCAGGATGAACAATATGAGGTATATTTAAATATTGGTCTATTTTATTACCATTGCTAATTATATCAATAATATTGTCATTCCATAAATTTAAAGTATATTCTGTATCATTTATTTTTACTATTGTATCTTTCTGCAATAATATTAATTTGTCAAATGTTTTAGTTGCAGTATACCCTCCCATTACTCCATTAGTTACATATACATTATTATTTGTATTATTATCAAGCAAAATATGATTAATGGCAGTTTGATTTTTTAAATTCATATTCAATGTAGTATCTTCTGTTACATCAGGAATAACTATTGTCTGAATAGAAGGATATATATCAATAATTTTATTATTTGCAAATTGTTGTGCTTCTAATAATACCCCACCAATATATCCATAATCACCATTGATATTAATTATTTCAATATCCATTTTTTCTGCATAATTTGTACTTAATAAATATATATCTTCTACATTCCAATAATCTAAAGCTTCAATATTAATATTTTTTTCACTAATAACTCTTCTATACCTGTCAAATAATTTAATATTTATTTGAAAAGTATTTGTAGTATTTGATTTATAATATATAGTTACTTTTTGTTTTAGCATTCCTTTGTCTATGCAAATATTACGTTGTGTTAAAGAACCTGTATTTTCTACTTTCATAGAATACGATCCTAATGAACTTAATTCTTCTACTCTTGTAGAATTTACAATGTCCCATGCAGTGGGATTAATTTCATCACCACTATAATGAAAATTAGGATTAATAATTACAGAATTTGTTGGTATATTAGTAGGTATTATAGGTAATTCTTCTAAGAAAAAATCTCCATACCATGCTTTCCCTATAGAAAAACCTCTATGTAAACAATGAAGAAACAGATATTTAACAGGTGCAGAAGGTAAAAATGTGGTTTTTTTCATTGTAAAGTCATATGTTCCAATATCAAATATTAAATTACCACCACCTACAGCAGGATTTCCTGGTAGGTATCCAATAAAACTGATATTTACTTTTGGACTTCCAGAACAATCTTCCGCAGCTACATATGCTGAAATTCTAATTGGTTTTATATCTGTTTGATTTATAGGTATTACTTGTGTTACTCCTCCTGATTGAGACACTAAAGGATTTGTTATATCTAAAAGAATACTACGTCCACCATTAGGTGTTTGTCTAGTATCCCATATAGCTCCAGCATTAACAAAAGTACCGAAATTACAACCACCTAAAAACCACCAATTATCAGGAGAAATACCATTCCCACCTAATATATCACATGATCCAACATATGCCCGACAACCATTAATTATAGGGTCATAAGGATAATTCCCGTAACTATCCATTACCTGTAATACATTTGATGTACTTGTCAATAATAATGAATTATTTACTAAATTAGATATAATTTTCACCTCGCAATAATATATTTATTAATTATTTTTATATTTCTTGAATTTGTATAATTGTGGTAGAATTATTAATTGGTGTGACAGAAGCAGTAAATACTATTCTTCCTTTATTGAATTTAGGAAAGCATTGAAAAGCACCATATACATTTTTACTATTATCAGGACATATAAAGGATATTTCTGTTCCTGTACCATCATACCATTTAAACCATTCTGATGATGTTACTTCATTTTCAAATGTAACAATTAATGCTTGATTTTGGTTGTTATTTATAGCAATCAATATTGCTTTATTTGACACAGGAATTTCTATACTATCAGTTAATTTAATTCCATCCCAAGTAATTGTTGTTCTTTGTAAAAATGGATTGTTTCCACTACTTAAAGTTGTATCAACTGGTAATCTATTTTTACAAAGAACTCCTGTAATACCATCTTCTAAATACATTTTACATGGTATTACAAAATCATTGCCATTGTTAACTACTTCAACTGTTCCTGTTATTAAATTAAAATCTTGTGGAAATGTAAAAGGCATTTAATTAATCACCTCTTTCTTAAATTTATGTAATTGCTAATGTTTTTGCACAAGCATGAATATTATAATTATAATATATCTTAAATTTTGAAGCATCAGAGTCATTCTCATTAACTAATTTAATACATCTAATATTTCCCTTATGAATAATCCTTAATGGACTTCCTATTGCTTCATTTGTAATTGGTATTTGTAATGTTTTATTATTATTGTAAATATTTAATATTCCTATTTGTGTATAATTATATTGCGTAGTCATATTTTGTGATGGCATACAACCACCAATAAATACATTTGGCATATTATCACCTGCTTTTATATTAAATTATTGAACTATATTAATTAATTAACCACATTCTTCCATTAAATAAATCATCTGTTGGATTATTATTTCTCACTTCAATACTTGTTATATTTGAAGCATCTTCTATATATTCCCACTCATCACCATTATATCTATATATTCGATTAGTAGATGTTATTTGTACTCTCCACCCAATATTTGGTGTCGAATATGCAGTAACAAGATCGGTATAATTTGTTACAGGTGGTTTATATATTATTTTAGTTGTATCTACTATATCATTTAATGTTTCTGTTATATTGCCATTATCATCTAATAATACAAACACACGTTTTGCACTTAAATAATATGCACCTGTCCCTTTATATGAAAAATCCAGTGTTTCATTATTTCTACTAGAATGAAATTCTACATAACCATAATTATAATCTACTTTATATTGATTTTCAGTAGGGATGCTAGTTGTTTCAATCCAAGTTACCCCTTGACCGGACACTTGAACTTTTGTAAATTCATCTGGTATTTCAGAAATTACAGCTTTATTGTTTATAATTTGTTGTGATTCCTGAATATCAATAAACGGATCATCAGAAGTTCCTTTTCTACGTCTAGCAATTACAGCAGTATTAAAATCAAATATACTCATAAAATTCACACAACCTTTCTATTATTAATTATTCAATTGCATTTAAACAACTAACCAAACTATTCAAATCACTTGCCAAAATATCATCCGCATCATTTGTGTTCACAACATCCGATATACCTAATTTTGTACTTGGTAATCCTGAATAACTCATATCTGCAATAGAATTTCTACTTTCATTAAATTGACTTGCTAAAAATGTATTATTAGTAATAGCAGTAGAAAATATATCATCTGACAAACCTTTATAATTCCTAAATTCATTTATTTTATTATTTAAATTATTCCACTCAATAGCCAATAAATTAAAATCATTGCCTGAATTTTTTGGAGTTGTCCAATAAAAGTTAGATGGTCTGCTAGAAGTAGTTACGTACAAATCATTAGACCAATAAACACTTTCTAATTGGACACTATTGACAGTAAAATACGTTACCGCATTAAATTTATAAGTCAATTCGGGGGATAAATTTGTCCATGTTACAATTTTATTACCTGCGTCATAATCGCTTTTATAAACATCCTTATAAGCGGGGCTAATCGAATTATTATAGGCATAAACCCTAATATAATCCCAATTACCTGTCATCCCATCTGCTACTCTAACATCAATTGTATCAAAAGTAGTTGCAGGATTTGTTAAATTCCCTGGTGATTTAGGTGCAGTTGTACCTGGATTTTCAGCAGTGTAATCAGAACTACTAGAGCCATTATTAGCTCTAACAGACAGACTATATGTCACGCCATATAATAAACCTGTTAACGTATATGTTGTGTTGACTATATTTGAAACAGTATGATATATCCCGTCATAATTCTTATATCTTAAAGTGTATGAAATTACATTCTCAGAAGAACCCCAAGATAAACTAAAACCGCCTTCTATTCTTGCTGTTATAACAGGGGCAGAAGAAGGTATATCTGGTAATGTTGATTCTGCTCGTACTAAACCTGCACCATATTCCCACGAATCTCCTATATACGTAGTATTTGACAATAATTTGTTAACTAGCTGACTTCTTGAATATGATGGATATTTCTCTTTTAAACATGCTAAGTGACCAGTTACATAAGCAGTAGCAAAGGAAGTGCCTGACCATACTCCATATTCCCAACTTTGAGATGTTGTGCTGGAAACATCTTCCCCAGGTGCAACTAAGTCTAAACCATCTCCATAATTACTAAAACTTGATCTGTCCCAATTATAATTAACCGAACCAACAGCTACACAAGAATAGTCAATTGCTGGACAACTTACCTGAGATACTGCTATAAAGTCATTTATTGTCCCATTTCCAGAACATGCTACTACAACAATTCCCGCATTGTACGCTCTCCTGCAAGCACTTACAACAGTATCTTCATAGGCATCGGTATAAATAGCAAAGTTAATAATATCTACATCTTGAGATATTGCCCAATCAATTCCAGAGATAAGATCATCTATATACCCTCTATTTTCATTGTCTAAAACTTTAGCAATGAATAATCTTGAGTCAGGGGCAACACCAACATAACCTATGCTATTATCTTGTCCTGCTATAATACCTGCACAAAACGTACCGTGTTCATGGTCATCATATTGTGAGGATTGACCATTTACGTAATCTACCCACTCATATGCTGTAGGCAAATCTTCGTGATATGCCAAACCTGTATCTAAAATTGCTACATCTACACCACTACCTGAATATATTCCTCTGTATCGTGAGTATACTTCAGTATCAAGATATCCCCAATCATAACTTTGAGCAGAACCACCACATTTACCTACAGTTGTTATCTCTTTAATTGCATCATGTTGAATTAATTCTTCGGCTTGATCACTTGTTAATTCGGCAGACATTAATTCCGGCATATTATTGTAATCATACCTAACAGAACCACCGAATGCTTCAATTATATTTACATCAGATATTCCATTAAATTCTACAAAATATCTATTAGGTTCACTCAAATATATTCACTTCCTTAATATAAATAATTAATATTAATTATTTATATCTTTTATTTGTGTTAATAAATCTTCATAACTAGAAATACTATCTTCTATGTTAAGTAATTCTGCTTGAAGATTATTTTTTCTATTTTCTAAATTAATTAATTGTTTATGAATCATTTCTTTATTTATTTCTTCTTCATGAATAGTGGTTCTTTTAATTTTAAATACACCATTATCTTTATAAATTTCAACTGTATTTGCCATTAGAGAAGTCCTCCTTTAATTTAATAATTTTATTTAAAAAATATTTTAAAATTTATAATAAACTATTGTAAATCATATATAACCATGATAAAATATTCCTAAAAAGGAAATGTAGTGATAATTAATGGATATTAAAGTTAATATGAAATTTCAATGTAAATAAGAAAAATTTTAAATTATAATAAATTGTATATTATAATGATATACTAATACCTAATTCATCAACAATTTGCTCTATTGTGAATCCAGCATTAATTTTTTGTTGGATTTCTTTTATTGCTTCTTTGTTTAAGGTTATATTGCATAAAATATTAGGCATGATTTAATTTCTCCTTTTTGTATTATTTGTTTGTTGGTAAAATAAAAAGACCTCATTAAGAGGTCTTTTTTGATAATATAATATTATTTTAACTAATTAACTCACTCAAGCATATAATATAAATATAATTGTGTTAATAAGAAAAAAATATAAAAGTAAATCAAAAACTATCAGTCAATTCACTAATATCTCCGACAAATTCTGATATGTAACTATCACAAAAATCTAAAGAATTTAAAATACTATTTTCTTCTGGATTATCATAATAACTTCCATAATTTGCAATTCCATTAATTCTATAAATACTTTCTTCAGGTGTAAGTATTTGTTTACCACATTTAAAACATCTAGGATACTCAAACTTTTCTTCTGCACAAATAATTTTCCAATCATAATGCACAGCACTAATACTTATCTTATCAGAATACAAATCATCATTAATATTACTGATATTATAAATACTTTCAAAGGGAATAAAAGTTTTAAGTTTATTGTTTCCATCAATTAGTGTCAGACAATTATATGTAGTATAATCAATCTGCAAGTTATTATAAAGGAATGTTTCTTCGGCACCTTCATTTTGAATAAAAACACTGTTTCCGATGAATTTTTCAAAGCAAGATAAATTTAGATTTTGTTTTTTCATAAACATAATAAAAACCTCCATTTAATATAATTTATAAGGTGTATAGGTAAAATCAACCTTATAAATATATTATATCGAAGGAGTTAACTATAATCAACCATTGTTAACCATGATATAGAACGATATAGCAAAACTATCATCCAATATCAATAATTAACTACTTATTTCTTTCATTTTCTAAATATTGCATTAAAATATACCTAACTAAATCAGGAAGTGTCATTCCTTTTAATTCAGCTAGTTTTTCATATTCATCTTTAAATTTGTTAGTTACTCTAACAGATATTAATGCTTTTTGTTGTCTCTTTTCCATAATCACAATCACTCCCTATAATATTATACACTACTGTATGTATTTTTCAAAGGGAGATAGACAATGTTTGTAATCATATATTAACATAAACTATTAGCATAGTCAACACATTTATTTTAATATTCTATAAAATAATTAATAAAATAATTAACTATAAAAATAAAAATTATTTTAATAATATAATTTAATTTAATACTATATACACTTGCATTGTATCATATAATATGGTAAAATAGTATAAAACAAAATTTAAATTAAAAAGGAGAGTGAGGTTATGTTTAAGATTATATAATATTTGTATTTTTTATTTTATTCAATATATTTTCATAATTTGCTATTAATACATTATTTTTATTAATTTCAATCTGTAAGTCTCTATTTTTATTATTTAAATCAATTAATTTTTGATTAATCATTTTTTCATTTATTTCTTGTTCTTGCACTATTATCTTTTTTATTTTAAATACACCATTGTCATTATAAATTTCAGAACCATCATCTAATTTATTGATTTGTTTCATTTTAAACCTCCTTAAATTTTATAAAATTAATATTAGAAAGGATGTAAATTAAATATGTTTAAATTAAATTTTCAAAAAATGAAATATTTATTAATAGGTACTGCATTAGGAGTTAGTTTGTCATTTTCTACATTATCTTT
>Ga0209318_1001130_pt1 | contig 18507 bp, 20 predicted proteins | sample RifGroE1_FD_183999 | JGI IMG/M metagenome (GOLD analysis project Ga0209318, IMG submission 183999) | Groundwater microbial communities from Rifle, Colorado, USA - Groundwater E1 (SPAdes) (version 2) | ecosystem: Environmental > Aquatic > Deep subsurface > Groundwater | place: Rifle, Colorado...
TTCTGCTACGGTAGAAGTATTAATATGTGTTAAAACAGTTTTAAGTTTTTCATATTTAACACGCAATTCTTGATGTTCAAGTTTCATTATCGCAAATGTACTTCTATAACTCTTGTTATCTTCTACTAACTTATCATAATTATCCTTATAAGGAAGTCTATTTAATATATCTTCCTGAATTTTAACTAAAATATTTTCCTGCTCAGTAATTTTATTTCTCAATGATAATATTTCAGCACTTTCATCAAGAATATTCTTTTGTTTTAAATCATAAATTTCTTTCTTCAAAAGGGAAATAGTAGATTTATTATCTTTTAATTCTTTATTTTTTAATGTTAATTCCTTTTGTAAATTATCAATCTGTTTATCTTTTTGACGTAATTTTTTTGAATATTCTTTATTATTACTATTACTATTAACATTATCTTTATTATTACTATCATCATTGTTATTGCTAATAATATCATTTAATTCTTCAGAAGATTTTACATTTTCAACTTTAGTTACATTTATGAATTTTTCTAATAATTTCTTTTTCTTATCTGCTGTTTTGTTTTTATCATTTTTATAAGTTTCCGCAAATTTAAGTTTAGGATCTTCTGACATCATTTTAATATTCATTTTATCTTTATCACCTCATTAGTATATAGTATTATATAGTATTGTATGTTTTATACAAAAATATTATACCATTGATAAGTGATAAAATAAAGAGGGAATGATATGGGAGGGAATTGAAACAATAAACGCAATAGTTATATTAGTAATCTAATGACTTTGTGTTTTTAATTCTTTTTCTTTCTTTCTCTTTTTACGTCCTTTTTCAATAATTTCTATATCACACCAACCTCCATCAATTTTACTATAATTTATAACTCTCAAAATTTTATCAGGATATTTATAGTCAAACATTTTTCTTTTTAATACAAAATCTGGAGTGGTCATTCCTTTAGTGTCGAATATTATAATATCTCCATTTGTATATTCAACTTGAAAATCTGCAATATAATTTATGGGTAGTATTTTCTTTCCATACTTTTCATATTTTTCTTGGAGTAAAAACTTTGGTTGAATTTTAATACTTTTAACAATTCCTTCTTCTTGTTGAGAAAGAAGATAAATATAATATTTGTATTCTAGATCACTTGAAAATGTATATTCATTTAATGTTCTTTTTTCTTTGGCCTTGCTTGAATTGTTTACATTAAATTTTGATCTTGCCAATAAAAACACTCCAATTCATTAAAATTTAATTTTAAAATAAAAATAACTACCCTAAAAAATATAAGGTAGTTATCTCTAATCTAAAAAACACAAACCCAATAAAATCAACACTTTTCAAACATCAAACTCTTAATAAAATTACGTTTTTATTTTTAATATGATTTAATATTGCAAATAAAAAAGAGTAGGTAAGGTGTAAAATAAACCAATTCCTACTCTTAATTAATTTAAATTATATTTTATAAATTGCAGAGTTTATGTTATTTTTCACTTATTCCTCATAAATGATAGATACGGTAACTGGTCTTCCTACAATCAGAGTACCACTAGCTCCAGTAGTTAACCAAATAGTTCCGTCTGATTTTATTCTAAAATAATATTCTATATCTGTAGATGCAGTTACATTAGGCAACCTTAAAGTGCCAGAACTATCAGTAACAACACTACTAAAATTAATTATTTTAGATTGAGTTAATCCATGAGCAATATACAAATGTTGTCCTAATGCTGGCATTGTGCCTGTATATTTTCTCATCTTAATAGCAGGTGCATCAGAACCAAGTTTAGTGAAACCATCATTATAAATATGTCCTGCAAAATAACCATTTTTCATTTTATGACTACTTGTACCTAAATCATAAGTATTATTACTGGATGGTCTAATCGAGACATTAAATATTGATTCTGTGTCAAATACAGAAAAATACCTAACACCATTAGGAGAACATATTGCAGAAAAGGTTGGTTCACACTGTAATCTAATTCTTTGTGTTGTTCCACTATCAACGGTAGTTGTAATTCTAAAAGCACCATTACCTAATTTATATAACCATACATCATTCTCTATACCGTCCACAAGTTTGATTCCTGCATTTGTTGCTCCGTTGATTTTAATGAATGCACTTGTTGAAGCAACATTATCATTTATTTCTAGCATTTCAGATGGATTTGATTGATTAATTCCTAATCCAGTATTAGTTAATGTTGCCTTAGTTGTTCCTGCAACTTGCATATTGATTGATGTAGACGTTCCGTTAAGTGTAAGTGAATCACCAGCAACAGATTGCAATATTGAATCTATAGTTAATCCTGTATTTAATTTCCAATTTCCTGTTGACTGATCCCATAAAATAGTTTTATCAGTAGTACCATTAAGAACAATACCTCCACCATCAGCTAATGTGTCTGTAGGAGTAGTTACATTCAATAAATAAATGTTTTTATCTTCAACATTTAGATTTGAAACATCAATATAAGTAAGCGTACCTTGTACATCCAAATCACCTGTAATTACACCATCTCCAACCACATGTAAATCTTTAGTTGGATTTGATGTGTTACCAAATTTTCCATCTTTATCAACATAAAATGTTCCTGCTTGTGTTCTAACACGAAAATCTGGATAATCATTACCATCAACAAGAGGAGAGTCTATTGATGTATACAATGTGTCACCAGAATTATAAAATCTGTGTTCTTTTGTAGTTGCTTGTTTTATATTATCTTTAAATGTTGCTAATCCATTAACTGTTTCTGTACTATTTAATGTAGTTGCACCAGTTATATCTAATGTCCCACTAATTGTAGTATTACCAATCACATCAAGTGTTCCATTTAAATCACTGTTACCAGTTATGTCTAAATCTCCACCAACAGTTGTATTACCAGTTATAGATGCAGTTGATCCTATAGAAATTGAATTAAATTCAACATCATTAGTTGTATTTATTGGTTGATCTGAATGATAATGATGAGTGGCATTTCCACCTTCAAGTGAAGTAAGTCCTTCATGTGATGTTACAATAGAAGGAGCAAACTTTGTATCAAAAGCACTATCTATTTGTGTAGCAATATCAGCACCTTTTAATACAATTATTCTACCTATTAGCATACCATTTTTAGAAAATATAGAAGGAATATTATTAGGTAATTGAGATGCTTTTGCTACATTAAGATCATAATCATCATTCCCAAGAAATACAATAATTTCTCTTTGATTACCAATCATACGAAAAATCCAATTTACAGAATAATTTCCATCTGTTAAAGTTGCTAATCCCATTCCTGTATTATATTGAGTATTATTATATTGAGTAATAGCAGAATCAACCCATGTACCTGTTTCATCTGTATATAGCATTTTGCAAATATCAACAGAAGAATCAACTGCATCCATTGAATTTCTGTAAACACCTTGCCATACAGTACCAGAAGAAACAATTATAGTACGTACTACTGGTGTTGCAGATTCACCTAAATTTAAACCTGACTCTCTAGAAAAACGGTCTGTTCTTATTAATCTATCATGTATTTTATTTGGTAAACCATTTCCAGGGGCATCCCAGTCTACGTGTGAAAAATAATCCCCATCTCTTATAACTGTATAAATTGGTACTATATTTGACCAATTAAATTGTGTTAAATCTGTAATAACACGTAATATAGGAGAGTCATTATTATAATCAGCACAAATATAAGATGTAATATTTTCTGCTATTGAAAGTGTTGTTTCGGATATTATATGTTCTGTTATTACACCGATATATTCAGCATTGTGAAATAATCTATATGTACCATCCCCTATAGTTACTGTACCCAATCCTGTGTTATATGTTATTGTTGGTTTTATTACTGTTCCTGATGATATAAATGTTGTTGAACTATTAGAGGTATTATCAATAGCTTGAGAAGCTAATGCTCTAGCATAGGCATCAACTTTATTATTGGTAATAGGCATTTAAATTCACCACCTTTCTATGCATAATCTATACAAATTGTCCTGACCATCGTAACTTTGTATTTGCCAAATTCATAACTTGAATACTTGATATACTTTCAAAATTATATTCTCTTGACTCATTAACTGGAATATAGAGGATAAAGTTATCAATATTTATTTTTAAAGGTGTATTTTCTGCTTCAATGAATAGACTATTGAGATTGCATTTGTTACCATTTGCGTCTGTGAAATTTATAATTTGATTGTTTGATGTTAATACAAACCAAGGATCATAATTTGCATCACCTATTTTGTTTAATGGAATGCTAGAAATGTAGCCAGAGTGATAGATCATTCCTGCACTTGACATTTAATATTACCTCCTTTATGAAAAGTTGTGAGAATTGTTGTTGGGAGATTTGCTGAGTTTATCGAGTGATTTATTGTGAGATTTATTGAAATGTTAAAATTAAGATATTATAATGTTACACAAAAATAAAACCCTTATAAATAAAGGGTTTATGGGATCGGATATTGTTATAAAAGCGAAATTTTGTATTGAAATTTGTAAAAAAATAAGGGCAGGAAAGAGATATTTATTCCCTAAACCTACCCTTATTAGTAAACATATTATTTTAGTATTCTGTCAAGAGTTTTATTCGTATGATATAATTTTAAAGTCAGATTTACCAATTTTACCTTCATATTTTATTTCAACAGAATCCTTTAATTTATCAATACTACCTGAAATAGTTAAACCATAATCTTTAAATGATATTGCAAATATATTATCTTTAATCCATATTATTTTGCAAGTTTCTGATTTTAATTGTGGTTTAATTATTTCTTTCTCAATTATATTGTTTTCTTCAATAATTACATCATTAGAAATTAATTCGTTATTATCCTTTTGTTCCAATTTTTTTGACATCTTTTTACTCCTAACTTTACAATTTATATAACTATCTGTATTTTTAATGCATTGGCCATTGTAGCACCATCTTACAAATATACAGTTCTCATTAATCAAATTACATTTTATGATATGATGTATACCTATAATTTTATATACACCATATTCACATAATTGATTTATCATGCCGAAACCCCATTTAAAGTGTTAATAAATTCTCCATTATAATATCTTTGTGTAAATTCTTTAAATTGTTCTGGAGTATTCTTTCCATAACCATATATTTTGTGAAATAAATTATGTATTTCTTTAGATAAACAAACACCTAAACCATATTTATAATGTAATTCTAAACACTTATCTTCAATTTTTTTTAATTCATCTTGAGATAAATTTTCTACTTTTATTTCTCTTAAGTTAATATCTATTTGAAAATATTTAATTAATTCTTCTAAAATTAAATCAAAACCGTATAGATGATGTATTGAATTTATTCTACCTCCTGTAAAAACACAACAATAATTATCTACCTGCAATGAATCTTTTTTCCATTGTAATATATGTTGTCTAAGATAATTATGTAAGGGAGTAATCCCACCTTTCCATGAAGGATGATTTTCTCCTGAAATATTATCATAATTACAATATTTACAACCATGACCTTGATTAAATGAAGATAATGCAATTGATTGAATTTCATTAAGGTGGTTGGAACATACGTAATCTATGTATCTTCTTTTATTTTTAATACTTTCTCCAATTACTATATATCCTCTGTCTTCAAAATTTCTACAAATTAAATCAATAGGAGTTAATTGTGATAATGATTGTTTTTCATGACTACAATATGTACATCCACATCCTGCTTTAAAATCCTCAAATTTTACTTTTTGTATTTTAAATTTATGTTTTTTACAAATAAAACTTAAATAGGTTTTATTTATAATTTTCTCATTGAACTGTAATAATATCAAATCTCTATCTAAAAATTGTTTTTCAATATCTTTAAAATTATTTATTAATTGATTTGGTACGGGAACATTATATTTTAATAAATTGCTTTCTTGAGTTTTTATAAATCTACAATCGTCACATGCATCTTTATTAATTATTTTTTTATTATTTTTATTATTGAATTGAGAATATGGTTTAGGATATATTTTTCCACAATAATCGCATTCAACAACTACTGCAATATGACTATTTAAAGCTAAATCTTCAATTTTTACTATAAATTTCTCACCTTGTTTAGTATATACATATCCTTTAGGTTCATATATTTTTCTATTATTTGTCCATGTTACTTCAACTTCTTTTGTTATTAACATTTTTTCTCCTTTCCACTATTGGAGATTTAAATGGGAAAGAGGCTATGTAGTGGCATAACCTCTTTAATTACAATATTTAAGTTTGCAACCCTAAATATTAACCATTATTATATTTTTATACTTTACGAAACTGTTAAAGTAGCAGTTGTCCCTACGGTGTTTTTATCTGTAATAACTACAGTAATAACTGAACTTCCAGCAGCAACAGTTGTAATTATTCCAGTATGTAAACCAATTGTCGCCGTTCCTACCGTTCCTGACGTAAAACTAAGCGAAGCAACAGGAGCAATAAAAGCTGCATCTCCATTAGTAGGGACTGCCCAAACTTGTAAAGTTGATGTACTAGGATGTGTCATAGCAATTGTATCGTCTGCAATACAAATCATTCCAACATTATCATACCAGTTAGCAGAATCTAAAACTTCAGTAATAGTAGCATAAACACCAGAACTAGAGCAACCTGCAACAGTAGAAGCTAAAGCCATACCTTTAATTGGAGTGCTAGAAACACCAGTAGTAGTTAAATTTAATGTAGCAGTACCGTCTAATTGTAACCTAGGAACTTCTACCAAAACTTTGCCGACAAGAGTAGAAGTACCAACATTACTAGGATCACCAGAAAACATTTGTGCTTCTACTACCGTTCTAACAATAGCAGGAATAATATTAGCATTTACAGTTACTTGTCTAGCTGCTGAATCTGCTTTATAATATCTAACACAAACAGTTCCACTAGATTGACCTACAAGTGTAAAATCTTTAGTTGAAAAAGTAAATCTTTCAGTTGTTCCATCTGATAATTCTGCCCATCCATAAATAGTTCCAGATGATGTTGCAATAGGTGTACCTAATACACTACCTGCACCTGCTGTTAATGTAACATTTTCTTCTTCCCAAACATTAGCACCAGTTACAATTGAAGAACCTATAGTTTTTGCAATCATTGAAAGATTGAATTGCTGTTCTTCTTGAGTAAGAGAAAGTTGTCCTGTATGATAATAAATCATTTGAAGTGCATTTCCTTGACCAGCATTAACATTCTGTGAACCAGTAGAAATTTCAATTGAACTATTTAATAATGTTTTACCAACCCATAAAAGGTTATCATTAGAATCATAGTTAAAAGTTTTACCCACCCCAGCTAAAAATTTTTTATTAATAGTCATAATAATTCCTCCTTATTATTATATTAGCAATCTAAACTAAACTTTTGCACTTTCAATCTTACTTTTAAATTCACCATAATCAATAATTACATCAGAATATTTTTTACTAGATAATTCACTCATCCAATGATTAATATCTTCTTTAAAAGTAACCATTCCTGAACATTCCGCTTGTTTGTATATTTCGTAATGTAATTTATAATCATATCTTTGAAGTATTTTAGTAAATTTTCTTATAGTGAGATTATGTATTTTTTTATCATCTACTTCATGAAGTGCAAGCATCACACATATAATTTGATCTTCTAATGAAGATATTTTCTTTTTATTTCTATTCATAAATTCTTGCGCTTCTTTTAAAACTGCTTCAACTTTTGGATCTATATAAGTATCATCATAATCAGGTATATTTTGAAGTAATATTATTTTTTTAATATTATCGAAATCTTTCTTATCTATAATTATTTTCTTATATTCCTTTTCTTCATCTCCATATTCTAAATTAAAAATAAAATTAATTTTACCTTTTTCATCTTCAATATATTCAATTTGATTGTAATCTATATTTAAACATATTTTGAATATTTCTAACAACATCATTAAATAAACTTTTCCATTTTCATCTTTTTCAAAAGTATAGAATAAAAAATCTAGATATGACATTTTTATTATATTTGGATCAGGTATTTTATTCTTATCAAAAGTCAAACAATTAACACTTATAAAGAAATTTAAATAATCTATTACTTTGACAGGATATATTAATAACTCTTTATATGGAACTGGTTTATCATAAGTAAAATATTCTTCCAATTCATTTTCTTTAATCATTTCTACACCGTCCTAGTAGATAAGAAAAAAGTATACCCTGAATAATTATTATTATAAGATATAATATTAATAGATGAATTTTGTGTTAAATATAATAAACCAATACCACCACAATCAAATCCATTTAATGAATTTAAAATTTCTTGAACCATCACTAAATAACGAAGTTTATTATCCTCTAAATCTACTAAAGTATTATAAGTAATTGCCTCAAAACCTATATATGTTCCAGTAATATAAATACTATCTGGTTTAAATCTAGGAATAAAAAAACGAAGTTCTGAACGAACTTTATCTATAATGTTATTGTTAAAAGGATATTTATAGATTTTTTGTTGATTTAACGGATCATCACCTTTACCAACTAATTTAATAATTTCTTCTATAGAAACATCTGGCAAAGAAGGTGATAGAGCATCTGGTGTGTCGTATGCAATGCAACGCATTAGATTTTTGTTTTCTATTAATTTATTACCGATATTTGATAATATATTTCCTGCATTTAATAATTGTATAATGTCTGACATTATCACCATCTCACTTTAATTTTATGATTAATATTTAATGAATATAAAAAGAGAAGGTGAGAGGTGTTATCCTCCAAATCCTTCTTTAAGAAAAATTAAAATTGAATTTTAATTAAAATAAATTGAATAATTTAATACTCTTCTCAACAAATTCACCATTACTATTGTCAACTGCTCTTAACACAATATAATAAGTAGTTAAATTAGCAGTAATACTACATTGATCTGAATCAATCACATTTAAAACATAAGCATTTACAGGTGTGTTACCTGGAATAATACTAAAAGTAAATTCTGCGTTTTCAACTAAAATTCCATTATTATATTTTTTTGCAATATAATTTTGTGAGTAATTTTTAATAATATCTGCATTGCCTAATAATTCATAAGTTATATTATCTTGCGGTACTTCAATCACATTTATAGTAATAGTATCTAATATAGTATTATCAGATGTTAATTTAACAGTAATATTACAATTACCAATATTACTTAATGTTGCAACTAATCCACTAGAATTAACTGTACAAATTCCAGTATTACTACTTGTAAAAGTTAATGAAGGAGTAGGGGAGATTAATGTTTCATTATCGAACACATTAATATTAAGTTGTAGGGTAGTAGATTCTTGGATGTCTACTGAATTACCATTCAAAATCTTCAGTGTATATAAATGTTCTTCCTGCACTTCCTGACTATATTCAATCTCCATTTTCAAAATTCCAGGTTCAACTATATCATTTATGTCTTTAATCTCATAATTTTGTAAACCCAACTTATAAATCTCTCCACGTTTAATTTGTTGAGTAATTTCGTTGTTAGGAATTTTTAATATGATAGTAGTTGATGGTGATTCTATATATTTAGTTTCATCTGTATCTAAATTTATATTTGATTGTATAATACAAGGAATTTGATGTAGGATATGAGATTGATCGTAGAAGTTTAGTGTATTGTTATTGCACTTAGTAATTATACCAACATTCGACACCGAAGAAGTAGTATCTGTTTCAGTACATATCCATTTATAATTATCAAAATATACAATATCACCAATAAAAATAGTCTCGTCTGGATAACACAATAATCTTTTTTTATTTGGATTTTTTATAATCGAACTTTCTTCAACAATACGAACATCTCTATCAACATTATTAATTTTCACTAAATTATAACTTGTAGAATTTTTAAATTCAGTTGATATTATATTTTTCATATTGTTTATATATAAACTTTTTCTATCTATTCCTCGTCTTGTTTGATAATCCGTCCACCAAGTCAATAAAATATCAACTCCTTTAAATTTCTACAAATTATAAATTAAAGGGAGTAAATAAAATACTCCCTTTAAAATTAATAATATAATTTATCTCTTAAAGCAATAATTTTTAAAGTAGAACCATCAACAGAAGCCTTGTAATACAAAGTCTTGCAATAAGATTCAAAATTTTCAATACTTTCATTAGCTGCAAGTTCAATTGAATTATCTTCAGTTGTTAAATTGTCAATATTAATAGTTACTGTATTTGCCGAAGCATTTTTAATAAGCTGAAAAATATTAGTATCAAGAACCACACTTTGTTCTGCAATATTAGCAGTTAATTTTTTACTCACATATCCAGTTATATTTGCCATTTTTAACATTCCTCCTAATTTTTATTTTAATATTTTAAAGAGCATTCAATGCAACTTTTCTCCAATTAACATCAGCAATTGTATTAGGTGCAACTAAAAAATAGAGATTAGTAGCATCATAATGTACTGGTTGACCAACAACTGTACCAACTGTTCCATTTACTCCACCTGTAAGAGTAACTTGTGCAAATGCACCATTAGCCATAGTTTCAGTAGTAGCAATGCTATTTCCAGCAACGCCTTTAGTATCGGCAGTAAGAACTACAGTATCTCCTACACCATCAACAGCACCTACACCTTGAGTATCACTTGTAGTAATAGCTAAAGCCAATGCTGTTACTGCATCTGCTTGTACACAATCAACTCCAGATGTAGTTGTACCTAGAGTAACAGCATCAAATACATTTGTTATCGCTGTAAATGTTTCAGTAGTTGCAATTAAATCACCAGCAGTTCCACCTATTAAAGCAGTTATTACACAATCATTTACTGCAAAAGCTGTTGCTGTAACCTGAGTATGAGCAATATTTACACTATCAGTCCCATTAATGGCAGCGACAATTGCAGTTTTTGCGGTAGCTAAATCAGTACCAACAGATACCTCACCGTCTGCATTAGCTGTACCAACTGGAACAAATGTATAAACTTTAGTACCAATTGTCATTGTATTACCAGCAGTAGGTTGTGTGTCAATTGTTAATGTTCCTTGTGATTTTGTTGAAACTGCTTCAATATCAACTGCAATATTATCACCAGTTATAGTTTGCATTGCATCTGCACAAAATTCATAAACATCATCACCAATTGTAACTGTCTCACCATCAATTACTACACCACCTATAGTCAATGTGCCTGTAGCTGCTACTGCATTAACAGGAGTTGCTTGAGTAGGAATATGTAAACTAGATGTTTTATTAATATCTGCACCACCTGCTGTTATAGTTACACCATTAACTTCAAGTGATATAATATCTAAAGTATCAATTTGACCATTTTCATCTACAACTACTGCTTTATTTGCTGTTAATGTACCTGGAATAACATTTGTTAAAGAATCTTCAGATGCACTTTTAAATTCAAACTTTCTCATGGTATTCCTCCTTTGCTAAATTATCATTCATTTAACCACCTGATTTATAAAACTTAGAATATAAATAACCATCATACAAATAATCATTAACTTTTAATTTTAATTCTTTATCATAAACAGTTTTAAGTTTATTCATTGTAGTTAATAAATCAGCAGGACTAAAAGTTTTAAAATCCTTATCTGTTAATCTTAATTTTAATAATTCACCATTGTTTATTTTTTCATCTAACCAAACTTTTCTCATATAATCTGCTAAAATCCACATCTCTTCTTCAGTTAAATCATTAGTAAATAATTCAGATACATCATCTCTAATTAAAGATTGTTTACATTTTTTAAATAATGTTACAGCTTTAGATAAAGTTAATTTATTTTCTATTTTCATTTCTTCTTCGGTTAAAGAAGTTAAATCGAAATCATCAATTTCATGCATAAATTTTTGAAAAATTAGATCATAGGAAATGCTCATATAATCACCTATTTATTTTTTTCTTGGTTTTGTTTATTAGCTCTTTCATCTTCTTTTATAAGACTAATCTTAACTTTAGTTTCATCTTCAATGGTATCAATTACAGAACCTTTTAAATTGCTATATTCACTAATTGCTAATTCAGCTAATAATTCTTTATTTCCATCTGGAAGTTTTGAAATTTCTTCTTTTAATTCTTCTGCATTTAAACTTGCCAACATACGTTTTAATTCAGAATGTAATTTTATATCTTCATGTTTAAGATTTAAAATTCCCAATGAATCAAATACTTTTTTATCTGGAACATAAATATCACCTGTTTGAATTAAATCACTAGTGTATGCCATATTTTCTAATTCTACGTAAGGTAATGAAGCTGGGGCAGCAATTTTCATTAAATTAATAGGTCTACCATTTAATTGAATCCAATGAATTCTAGAGTTGGAATTGTTAATAATCCTAACTTTTATGTCTGGATCAATTGACATTGTGTTAAAGTCGTTTTTAAATTGAGTATCTTTTCTTGCCATAAAATAATCATCCTTTGTTTTAAAATTTATTTTTATTTATTTTAGTATTATGATACGTATTTCCAAATAAAGCCTTTATGGGATTTGTATGTTCCTTCACAGCATCCAAGAAGATAAGTTGTTCTAAATATAGAATCTATAATTATATCTTTATATGTATCCCATGTTTTAATTAATTGACCATCTAAAGTATATTGATTAATTTTCTTACCAATTCTAGGTATAAATTTGTTTATATTAAAATCTTTTTGTTCGTACTCTGATTTGAAGAACCATAGAAAATTATGAGCATATTTAGTATTATGAAGACATGCGTTAGAAATATTAGTTTGGGAAAGATTCAACACTTTAGAAACATAATTGGCACTTTCCCACTCTTGAATATATTTACCATCAATAGTACATTGAATAATAGGTTTACTTTTAGATATACTCATATTTTTTCTACCTTCATCTGTACGTTTAATACCTTTCATTGATTTACTCATTTTTAATTTAGTTTTTTCTGAATGATGAAGACCCAATTTACTTTCAGCAATAGGACATATATTATAAGCAATTTCTTTATTGGTAGCATCTAATGTATCTATCCAATATTGTTCACATTTAACTAGATCGTTTTTAGATTCTACTTTTTCTAATAAAACATTTATGAAATATTGAGAACCATATTTATTATAAGAATTTTGTAAATAAATATTTTTATGTTTTTGATTTCTTAAATCTCTATAATGACTTAATTTACGTTGCCATAAATTTTTAGCACTACCAACATAAAATTTATTATTTACTAAATTTATAATTAAATAGATACCTGGATATTTCATATCACTTGTAATTATTTGCGAATTAATTGTTTCTAATATAATCATTCCTTTCTATAACTAAAATATAAAAATAGAGCAAATAAATAAAAGAGGGTATAAACAAAATACCCTCTTTTAAAATAATATTAATAATTTCATTAAGAAAATCCTTACAGGGCGACGTTTTTATACATGCAGTAGTAATTGGAGTAAACAATAGTTAAGCCGAATTTGCGATAACTTTCGAAATCAATACTCATATCAGCATTTTCAGTTTCTCTTACAATTGTTTCACCTTCAAATGCAATCTTAACAATTTTACTTTCATTAGTTGCTACAATAATAGCATATTGATCACTCAGAACTTTACTTGTATTAGTATCATCAGCAAAAGCATTAGGTAACACAACAACACTAGCACCCCTAAATTTACCAATTCTACCAAATTCCCTACGTTCAGTTTTATCCATATCACTTACAAATCCAGGTGTTTCTTCAATAGTACCTGCAAAAGTAGGAGTACAGAAAATTACAACATTATCACCATAAGATTGAACATTAGTAATCAATTGTCCCATTTGACTAGGAACAAAAGAATTAGCTTGTATTTTCATATTAGCAGATAAACCAGTAAAAGAAGCAATTAAAGTAGTTTGAATTTGAAGATTAATTTTTTCCATAATACCATCTACGATAGCATTAATTAAATCAGTCCAATCTACAACTCCGTCTAAAAAACGCTCAAATTCGACATAAACTGCACCACCATATGCTTCCATAGTCATATTAATATAATCAACATCTAATCTTGTTCTTTCAATTACACCACCCAAACCAACTTTAGTAATAAAGTTAAGTAAACCTCTCTTACCTTTTTTAGTCTTAAATTTAGGTTTTTGTCCTTGATCTAACATTTGATATTCAACGAAACCACCATAAGCATCATCGACTCTCTTAGGCAGAATTTCGTCTACATTTTCTTCAACTAATTCAAAAATTTCATTTTTATTTTTCCTAAAACTCTTATACCTATTTTTACCATCAGGTACTAATTCCTTAAATGCATTTCTTAATGCTTCATTCTTTTCAGCAGAAGTATATGTAATACCATCTGCAATTGAATCATTTCTATCATATGTAGCTTTTGCTAATTCAAAATATTTTCTTTCCATATTAACTAATTCCTCCTTTTTATATGTTTATATTAATATTTTATTACTTAGGCTTTTGTGCAGGTAAACATCAGTGCAGACTCACCAGCAGGTAAAGTCACAACTCTAGTTGCTTGCAATTCAACGGCAGCGTTTGCATTTTGAATAGGTTCTAATTCAATCTGACCATTAGTTGAGGGATAAGCATAAACAGCAGTACCAGCAGTAATAGTAGCAACAATAGCAGCATAATTTGCATAATCACCATCATCATACTTGAAATTATTGGTATCAAACATATCACCAATTTGTAAACGATAAATTCTAGGTAAAAATTCATTAAGATTTAATCTAAAATTACCTAAAGACATATCACTTTCATCATACATTTTTTCTACACATGCAACCAAACCAACCCTATCAGTTGCAGCAGCAGGTAAATCAAGAGTTTTACCATAGTGATTTTCAACTAAAAGGAAACCATTTTGACATGCAGTAGCAGCAAAATCAGTTGAATTTAAAGCATACTGAATATTATGCTCACCTGTTTTTACACCTGCTACTTTTCTTAAATTAACAATACCATATCTACCAGTTACTACGTTATTAACATTAGCCATAAGTTAATTCCTCCTTAAATTTATTTTATTATTTTTTAATTAATGAAGTCCAATCTTCTTTTTTCTTAATAGAAAAATTAAAAATTGGAATCTCTGTTTCTGTTTTCTTTTTAGTTTTAGAAAATTTTGCTTGTAAATCTTTATCTGCATAAAGTAATTTAAACTCTTTTTCCATATCTTCAATGGATAAGTCTTTATCTTGCACAGATTGAATTTCTTCAACAGATAATACTTTAGAGAAGTTTTCAATTAATTCTGCTTTAAGTTGTTTTTGTTGAGATTCAAATGCTTCTTGTTGTTGCTGTTGAATGTTAGATTTGAATTCTAATAGGGAAGTGTTAGATTGAGTGAGAGTTTCGTTTTCAGTTACTAAAGCAGAATATTTATTTTTATAATCTTCTAATTCAGGTTTAATTTTTTCATACTCAATAGTAATTGCTTCAAATTTTACCTGAATATCATTCTTTTCCACTTCAAGAACATTAAATTTTTCATTAACTTCATTAATAATTACATCTGCATCTGTATTATTATCTAACTTTGAAAATTCTTCTGTTAATTCTTTTTCCTTTGAAGAAACAGCATAATCAATTGCTTCTTGAGGGAATAAATTAAACATATTTGCAGATTCTCCATCAATAAAATCAACAATTTCAAATTTCTTTCTTTTTTTTGTTGCAAAATCAATTACAACACTATCACCATTCATAGAATACATAAATCCATAAAGATTATAATTATCTTGTCTATCATAAGCAAATACTTCTGATTCAGAACTGTCAACGTAAGAGTATTTTGAACGCTCATCGCCCCATCTATCTCTATACTTCTCTACATTTAAAGCATTTGCAATTTCTTCTTGTTTTTGAGAAGCTAGTAAAGCAAAATATTCTTCAATCTTTTCTTGTAATTGTTCAATAGAAAGTTCTTCAATATTAAAATTTAAAGATTCTAGAGTAAGATTATACTGTTCTAATAGTTTTGTTTTTTCTTCCACATCATTACCTCCTTTATTATTCATTAATTCTTTATCACCCCCTTCACTAGGGGTATTAATTAAATTGCTAATTTGATTATTAAATTCAAATAGCAAATTGTTAAACTGAGATTTAAATTGTTCATTAAAATTATATTTATTAACTACTACTGATGCTTGCTCAAAACAAGGATCTACATTATTTTCGCCAATTTCTCCATTCTCATTTACATCTTTACCTAGTAGGCAAAGTGCGGAATACTCAAATGAATTTATCTGGAAATTTCCACTATCTTTAATTGAAAAATCACTTACTGAGATTTCCATACTTTGATTAATTCCATCATCAATAACTTTTTGTATTTGCTCAGGATATCTACCTGCCCAAAGTACAACATCTGCTTGAAGATATTTATGTATTACTCCATTATCTTCAAGTTCAACCCATTGTGCGTTATGATTCTCTTTTACCACACCATAAGGAACTGTTTTATCTTTTAATACTAGAGTATTACCTTGCCATTCAATTGCAATATCATGTCCACCGAAATTATTCTTATCAGACAACCAATTACCAACTATAGGAATTAAAGATAGACTAGACATTGCATTAGTAAAAGCTAATTCTGTAATATCAGATAAATTTCTATTATCACCTTGATAAGCAATTAAAGCAGTACCTTCAACAAACTCAGAATTATTAACTTGTACAAAATCATTATTAAATTTCACCTTTAAACTAGGATGTTTATTCATATTTCACCACCTTTTATCAATAATTTTTTAAAACATTAATTTCTTACTAATAACACATTTACTTTTATCAATTTTGTTAAAATTAAATTTGTTATTAGTATCAATAATAAAAATCCAACATTGTTTATTGTCAATATTAGATTCTTGAAAAAGTTTTAATTCTTTTTGAAGTTTATATTTTTCTTGTTCATCAAAACAATATATGAATATTATAATCACCTACTTTAAATTAAATTAGGATACTTTCATGATACTTTTGATAATTGGTTTTCTAATTGATTTGATATAATATTTAATTCTTTAATAAGAATTGATTCAATGTTATCAAATTCCCAATAAGGGATACGGATTAAATTTATATTATTATTTTGACAGTATTCATTTTTTAATTTGTCGTGTATTTGTAAAGTTTCAAATCCATCATCTTTATATTGTTTTATATAATGAAATATTCCATCATACTCAATTAACATTCTTAATTTGGTTTTATCTTCGTCCCAAAATACAGATGAATCAAATTTTAATAATCCTCCACCAATGCCTTTTAAATCACTAAAAGTATATTGTAAATCATAAGGAAAACTATATTTAATCAATAAATCTTTTATTCTTTTTTCGCCTTTAGATATTATACATTCTAGGCATTGCTTAGTTCCTGTTCTAAAATTACAAAATCTTATTGTAAATAAATTACCACAATTACATTTAATTTTAACCCAACTATTTCCATTTTCATAATCTTCTTCTTGTGTGAGTAGTTCACATCCTGTATCATTTACAAATATTTTTGCTTTCTCGTAAGTCCATTTTATTCTTCCACATTTATAACAGTATTGCTTATGTTTTACTTTGCTTATGAAGTTTTCAAAAGATGTCATAAATTCATATTTACCACAACCACATAAAATTAATAGTTTTTGAGAAGTGTTTTTATATTCACTCTCTTTAGTAATTAATTTACATCCGCTGTCACTTTCTACTTCTATAAAATTCTTAATCATATTATAAGTCCATTTTGTTCTTTTTGAACATTTATTACATTGTCTTTTATTTTGATAAACAAAGTTATTATAATCTGTTTTAAATTCTTTTTCGCATTTACATAAAATTATTATTTTTTGACTAGCATTAATATATTCATCTTTTAAAGTAATTAATTTACACCCACTATTACTTTCAATTTCAATGAATTCTTTTACTTTTTCATAACTTATTTTTATACCATGTGCCATTTTATACCTCTTTATTTTTAAACATAAAAATAAGGAGGCAGAGGGGTTATCATCACGACAAGCCATACCTCTAAAATTATCTATTATTGTTTTCTTTATCCTGCGAGATTATTGTATTATCAGCAGGGTTATCAGTATTTGGACGACCACCTTTATCATCTTGACTACCAGAATTTTGATTCATACTAATAGGAGCAACCCATAATCCTTTTGATTTTGTCAAATTCTCAAATTCTAAACTAGCATTATAATCATCTGCTTTATGTCCTATTTTGCTGACTAAAATATTTAATGATCCTCCTATAGTAGTTAATTTATACTCATTATCAATCATTTCTTGTTGATTATACCAAGTTGTTTTCCATATATTTAATTTAAAAGTATATTTTTTACGTAGATTTACATTACTAATTCTATAATTAAACCAACTCTGTATTTTATCTAACATGCTAAAAACTATTGATTGGATATAAATTAAATTCTGTGCTATACCAACAGATGAATTTGTACTTGAACCTCCGAGTAATAAAGGAT
>Ga0209318_1001133_pt1 | contig 18497 bp, 15 predicted proteins | sample RifGroE1_FD_183999 | JGI IMG/M metagenome (GOLD analysis project Ga0209318, IMG submission 183999) | Groundwater microbial communities from Rifle, Colorado, USA - Groundwater E1 (SPAdes) (version 2) | ecosystem: Environmental > Aquatic > Deep subsurface > Groundwater | place: Rifle, Colorado...
ACACCTTTGGAATCATCGGAAACCACCTGTTCGGTCAGATAGTAGGCCGGGGTGCCATCACGATAGGGGCCAGACAGCGCCCCCAGACCCGCCACATGGCAGATGCCCGCCATACGGATCGCGCCGTTTTCGCTTACAAGCCGGGTGCTTTCCAGCGCGGCCAAGGCGCGCAATCCGGCGTTGCGCAGCAGATCAGCCTCGTCACCGCCTGCCAAGCCGGCGCGTGCCGCACGCAGCAAAGCATAGGCGAACATCGCAGAGGCAGAACTTTCATCGTAATTGCCCGCCAGATCGGGCGCATCCAGCACTTGCGGCCAGAGGCCTGATGCCCCCTGCCGTGCCATGATTGCCAGCAGGATCGCCCGGCAACGGTTGCGCAGCGGGCGGGTTGCGCTGTCTTCCGGCAGCAGCGCCAGGGCATCCACCAGCGCCATGGCCAGCCATCCCATGGCCCGTGCCCAGACAGCCGGCGATTTTCCGGTGGCCGGATCCGCCCAGCGCTGTTCGCGGCTTTCGTCATATCCATGCACATGCAGACCGCTTGCAGTGGCGGTCAGCGCCAGCGCGGTGGAAAACTGCGCCAGCGCATCGGCAATGCGCGCCTGATCGCCCGTGGCCTGTGCATATTCGATCTGGAAGGGCAGGCCCATATAAAGCCCGTCGAGCCAGACCTGATGCGGATAGCGTTTCTTGTGCCAGTAGTTCCCAGCCATGATGCGCGGATGACGATCCAGCTGCGCCACCAGCCGTCCGGCGGCAAGCATGTAGCGCGGATCGCCGGTTTCCCGGGACAGCGGAAACAGGATGCGGCCCGCCAGGATGTTGTCGATGTTGAACTCGTCCGGGTCATAGCCCGCCAGCGCGCCGTTGGCCCCGATCTGGGCATCGGCAAGCCGGTGCAGATGGGCCCGCCAGCGCGGATCGCCTGTGGCCGCCGCCAGCAGATCCAGCCCGCGATAGATGCAGCCATCCTCATAGCACCAGGCGCCGCCCTTGTAGGGCTTGTAGCTCTGGCAGAACTGATCGAAGTAGCGCGAAAGGGTCATGATATGCTCGTCTGCGGAAAGGGTGATGGGAAGGGGCGACAGTAGCGCAGGCTTGTCGCACCGGATCTGAGCGTGTTCGGCGGTCAGCATTTCGTGGCGCATGGGGCGGATGCGGTCGGCCATCACCGGCGGTGTCGGCAGTGCCTGCGGGTTCAGACCCAGCACCGAAAGCCGCCGGATGCGGATATTGCGGATCGGCGCTTCGGGCAGGCCAAGAAAGCAGCCCACCGCATGGCTCAGCCCGTCGATGGTGACGTCTTCGATGGTGATGCCGTCGATCTGCGGTGTTGCAGGCGTGACCGGGGCCGGGGCGCGGCTTTGCACCCATTCGGCATGGCCATCGGCATCGCAATGATAATGGGCATTGGCGGAAAAGGCTGTCTGCACCCCCGTCAGCCGCACATGCCGCATGACAATGCCGGAGACGCAGCCGCCCCGCCCCCGCCGGGTTTTCAGCCGCAAACCTCGATCAGTGCCGCGCATGTCGCAGTATTCCACAGCAATGTCATGCACCCCACCCGACATTTCAGAGCCGATGACCAGCCCACCATGCCCGCGCTGCATCAGGCAATGTCGCACCCGGATGCAGCGCGTTTCAGCCAGATGATCGGATTCGCCCGCCGGGCCGCGTTTGCCGGCCTTCACAGCGATGCAATCATCCCCCACCGAAAAGCGCACCCCTTCGATCACCAGATCGCGGCACATTTCGGGGTTGAAACCATCGGTATTCGGGCTGTCGGGCGGGGCTTCGATCTGCAGGCCATAGGCCCCCAGCCGGTCACAGCCCTGGGGATGCACGGTCCAGCTGGCGGCATTGCGAATGGTGAAGCCCAGCAGCGTGACATCCTGACAGCCGATCAGATGCAGGCCGCGCGGGCGCCGGGCACCATTGCGGGTTTCCTTGGGCCAGCGCCACCAGTCGCCCAGATCGCCCGCCCCATCCAAGGTGCCCCGCCCCTCGATCACCAGCCGGGTGGCACCGATGGCGTGAACGGGTGCTGCGAAACAGGGTTCTGGCAGGCCCTCCCAGCTGCCCAGCATCGCGCCCTGCGCATCGCGGGCGGGCAGGATGGGCCAGCCTGTGCGGTTGGCGGGCGCCTGCAGGATGCAGCCCGGGGCGAGGTGCAAAACCATGTCGCTGCGCAATGCCAGCGGCAGCGCAACCCAGCGGCCAGCGGGCAGAAGCAGCGTTCCGCCGCTTGGCACCTCGGCCAGTGCTGCCGCCAGCACGGCGGCATTGGCCTGCGCCACGGCGTGATCTTCGGGTGCTGCATCCGGGATCAGGCCCCGCACCGTCACCAGACCGGCGCAGGGCATGGTGGCAAAGGACACGTCACCCAGCCCGGTGACCTGCAGCCGGTAATCCGTGGCCGGGCGCAGATCATCCAGCAGCAGCACCGCCTGCGCGGCCTGCCCAGTGCGATCCGGCTGGCCTGCAGAAGACAGGCACCAGCCAAGCGGGGTGGGAAGATCATAAAGCGCACCGGGCACAGGCAGCCGCAGGGCGGCCATGCGGGGCGTGACAGCTAGAACCAGAGGGCAGGTCATCTTCGTCTCTTGAAAGGCCTGCCGCACCGCCGGGGTGCGGCAGGCGGTGGATCAATCAAAATTCGACAGCACGTCATTCACGCCATCGACGATCTGTTCTGCCGCGGCCTGTGCATCCAGCTGGCCATAGGCAAATTCTTCCAGCGTATCTATGAAGATGCCCCGGATTTCAGGATGCTCGTTGAAGGGCGAAACGGTCGGCCCGCTGGAGGCCATGACAATGGCATTGGCCGCCCGCACCTCGGGCTCGCCCTCGTTGGCCAGCTGTGCGGCGGCGGCTTTGGAGGCAGGCAACCCACGCGAGGTGCCCAGTGCGGCAATCCCTTCGGGTTCGTTCAACAGGCAGTTCAGGATCTGTGCCGCCGCCTCGGGGTGTTTCGAATTGGCCGAAATCGCAAAGACCATCGAAGGCTTGCGGTAAACCCCGTCTGTCACCGCGCCATCGATCTTCAGCATCGGCACGGGTTTCAACACCTGCCCATCCTGCAACGGATCGGCATATTTGGCATAGGTCGAATCCCATTCATAGGAACCGGCAATCTTGCCTGCGGCCCAGGCGGGCTTTTCGAACAGGTTCACATTGCCATCGGATGCCTCTTCCTTCTGCGAGCGGATGGCGCCGGTTTCCACCAGCTTGCCCAGAAAGCCGATGCCCTCTGCCAGCTCTTCCACGGTCCAGGCCACCCGGTTGCTGGCGGGATCAACCATGTCCTTGCCGGTTTTCTGCACCACGGCCAGCGTGACCAGAAGCTGTGCGGTTTCCTTGACGGCATTGAACGTATAGGTATCGGCGCCCAGCTTTTCCTTGACCGCCCTTGTGGCTTCGAAGAATTCGGCCCAGCTGGTGGGAATGGCGACGCCTGCCTTTTCGAAGGTCGTCACATTGAAGAAGAACGCCCGCCCGGTGGTGGAAACCGAAAGCCCCTGCAGCACGCCATTCATGGAGCCGCTGGCCAGATCAGCCTCTGACCATTGGCCCAGGTCGATGCCCGGCAGGCTGCGCAGATCGGCAAAGCCCGTGCCATCGCGGGAAAACAGCGGCAGCCACGGCCAGTTGACCTGCATGATGTCGGCCTCGGTGCTGCCCGCCATCTGGGTTGTCAGCTTTTCAAGATAGCCATCAAAGCCGGTGAATTCGCCTTTCACCACATGGCCATGTTTCGCGCCGCAAAGTTCCAGCCCTTTCTGGGTGGCAATATGGCGGCTTTCGCCCCCCCACCAGGACATGCGCAGCTCTTCGGCCTCTGCAGCAGACAGGGTAAGCGCGGTCAGGGCGGTGCCAAACAGCGCCGCCGACAGATGATTGAATTTCATGGAATTTCCTCCTCTGGATGGATCAGGCCGCGCAGCTGCCCTCCCGCAGCGAAACATTGCGGCCATCGGATTTATCAAAGACATGCAGGTGTTCCGGGGTGGGGCGCAGATGTATCACCCCTGCCCGGCCAAGCGTTTCGTATTCGGCGGTGCCAACCACGGCGATGATCTTCCGGCCTTCAAGATCGGCATGAAGATAGACCTCGTGGCCCATGAATTCGGCATGGGTCAGCCGCGCCTGCAAACCATCGGGTGCCAGCGCAAGATGCTGCGGACGAACGCCCAGCACCGCATCGGCCGGACGTGCAGACAGCCTGCCCAGCATATCGGCGCCGAGGGCCAGCCGCTGCGATCCCAACACGAAGCTGTCGCCTGTCAGATGGCCTTCGATCAGGTTCATTTCAGGACTGCCGATGAAGCCCGCGACGAACAGGTTGGCAGGGTGGTTATACAGCACCTTGGGTGTTGCCACCTGCATGATGCGCCCGGCCTGCATCACGCAGATGCGATCCCCCATGGTCATCGCCTCTGTCTGGTCATGGGTGACATAGATCACGGTCGACGACAGGCCCTCGGCCTTCAGGCGGCGATGCAGATCGGTGATGCGCACCCGCATCGAGGCGCGCAGCTTGGCATCGAGGTTCGACAAAGGTTCGTCGAACAGGAACACCCCCGGCTTCTTGATCAGCGCCCGGCCCAGTGCCACGCGCTGCGCCTGCCCACCCGAAAGCTGTTTCGGCAACCGATCCAGCAAGGGTTCGATTTCAAGGATGCGGGCGACATCATTGATCGCCGCCGCGATCTCGGGTTTCGATTTTCCGGCGATCTTCAGGCCGAAAGCCAGATTGCCGCGCACCTTCATATGCGGGTAAAGCGCATAATTCTGGAACACCATGGCGATGGACCTTTTGCCCGGCGGCAGATCGTTCACGCGGGTATCGCCGATCACCACCTCGCCGCCCGTGATCTCTTCCAGTCCGGCGACCATGCGCAGCGTGGTGGATTTGGCGCAGCCCGAGGGGCCGACAAACACCATGAACTCGCCATCGTCGATATCAAGGTTGATGCCATGCACGGCCTTCACCCCGCCGCCATAGACCTTTTCCAGGTTTTTCAGTTGAACGCGTGCCATTAGCCCTTCACCCCCCCTGCGGAGATGCCTTCGATGAAATACCTCTGCGCGGCAAAGAAGATGACAAGCGCAGGCGCGATGGTGAGGACCGACATCGCAAGGATGCGGTTCCATTCGAAGGCTTCAGTTGTGTCGATGGATAGTTTGAGCGCGAGGCTCACCGGATATTTGTCGACCGATGACAGATAGATCAGCGGGCCTAGAAAATCGTTCATCGTCCACATGAACTGGAACAGGCAGACCGAGATCAGCGCAGGCGCCAGCATGGGAACCACGATATAGATCAGCACCTGCAGGCTGTTGGCCCCATCCACCCGCGCGGCCTCTTCCATATCTGTCGGCAGAGAGCGCAGAAACTGCACCAGCATGAAGACGAAGAAGGCATCCCCCGCCAGCGCCGAAGGCACCCAAAGCGGCAGGAACGTATCCAGCCAGCCGAAATCGCGGAACAGGATATATTGCGGGATGCGCGTCACCACATTGGGCAGAAGAAGGATGGCAATGACGCTGGTGAACAGGATCTTCTTGAAAGGAAAATCAAACCGCGCAAAGGCATAGGCTGCAAAGGTGCAGGAAATCGCCGTGCCAATCACCTTGGGCAGGATGATGAGGAAGGAATTCCAGAAGAACCGGCCGAAGGTATAGGGGGTCGAGGTTTCCCAGCCCTTCACATAGCCATCGACCGTCGGATTTTCAGGGATGAACCCCGCCCCGGCAAAGATTTCGGAATTCGTCTTGAAGCTGGCCCCGATCAGCCAGATCAGCGGGTAAAGCATCACCAGACCGACCGCGAACAACAGCACATAGCGCACGGTGGTCGAGATCATCTGCAGACGGGCGCGCCGTGCGGCCTGGGCCTCGTTGAAGGTTTGCATGTCCATGGCTCAGCTCCGCTTGTCGCCCGCGTAATAGACCCACTTCTTTGATGACCAGAAGGCGATCAGCGTCAGGGCCATGATGATGACGAACAGCACCCAGGCGATGGCCGAAGCGTAGCCCATGTGGAATTTCTTGAACGCCTCGTCATAAATATACAGGGGCAGCAGATACGTGGATTTCAGCGGGCCACCCTGGGTAATGATGTAGGGGCCGTTGAACTCTTGAAATGCCTGGACCATCTGCATGATGAGGTTGAAGAAGATCACCGGGGTCAGCAGTGGCAGGGTGATGAACACGAAAGTGCGTATCCTGCCCGCACCGTCGATCGCCGCAGCCTCGTAAAGTGATTTGTCGATGCTTTGCAGCGCCGCCAGGAAGATCACCATGGCCGAACCGAATTGCCAGCAGCGCAACAGGGTGATGGTGAACAGCGCATTGCCCGGATCACCGAACCAATCCACCGGGCTGATACCAAGCGTGGCCAATGCCATGTTCACCAGACCTTCGGTCGCGAACATATAGCGCCAAAGCACCGCGATGGCGATGGATCCGCCCAGGATCGACGGCACATAGAAGGCCGTGCGGAAGAACTTTATGAACCGCAGTTTGTAATTCAGGATCGCTGCGATGAACAAGGCGAAGGCCAGTTTCAGCGGCACGGTGATGAAGACGTAAAGCAGCGTCACATTCAGCGATTTCCAGAACGTGCGGTCACGGGTGAACAGCTTTTCGAAATTATCGAAGCCAATCCATTTCGGAGCGCTGAGCAGGTCGTATTTCGTGAAGCTGAGATACAACGAGGCCAGAAACGGCACAGCGGTAAAGACCAGAAGGCCAATGATATAGGGCGCCAGATAGGCCAGCCCCAAGGCACGGTTCCCCTTCATGACGGCCACCGCCGCCACGGAACACGCGCAAAGTTATGAGATGTGGTTTTGTGCAAGTGATGCTCCCCGATCGGCGGCGCGAGGCTGCGGGCTTTTGGCCCGTTTTCCTGGCGCTCCGATCTCCTCCCTGTAGAATTCGGATCGCGTCTGCTGTCTGATTGTGACTTAGCCGGATTCGGGCGACAGAATGAATTCACAAAGAAAGGGAAAAAGATGGATGAAATCGAAGGTGGCATTCTGGCTTCGCTTCCGCCATCTGCCCTGACGCTGCACCTGACCCGCGCCGCGATCCGGATGGAACATTCGACCACATGGGCCATCGACAAGGCGAACCCGGTCGAAGATCTGGTGATCTGTATCGAAGGCTGCGGGCATTATCTGATTGATGGCGCGCCGCGCGTCATGCGGCCGGGCGATGCCATGCTGATCAGCCGCGGGCAGAGGTTTCAGGGGTGGAACGACGGGCCGGAAACCTATCAGCATTTCACCCTGGATATCTTTGGGCGACATGACCTGATGGCGCAGATGAACCTGCAACCACATCTGCATCTGTCGCGCTGGCCGCTGCTGGAACCCATGGTGCGCCACTATCGCCAGTCTGCGCCGCCGGAATCGGTGACGCTGGGGCAGCATCATCTGTTCATGGTGCTGCTGATCGCCTTTATCGAGGATGCGTTTCTGGGCTGGCGCAGTGGCGCTGCCTATCAGGCAGAAGGTACGGATGCACTGGATCTGGCAGTGATGAAGGCTGTAACCACCATATCGGCCAATCCTGCCGAGCCCGAGATTGCCGCGCGCGCTGTTCAGGATGCCCCCTATAACGCCGATTACTTTTTGCGTGAGTTCCAGAAGCGTGTCGGGCGGACACCGCGAAAGTATCAGGAGTTCAAACGGATGGAGCGGGCGATGCACCATCTTGAATCCGGCCTTTCCGTTTCGGCCACTGCGGCCGAGGTAGGCTATGCCGATCCCTATTACTTTTCCCGCATGTTCAAGCGCACCCTTGGCCTCAGCCCGCGCGACCACATGCGCCGGGTGGAGAAAAGCCGCCATGGCGGCCTGATGCGGCTGGATGAACCCGAACAGGCGGAGCAGCTGAAAAAGATCGGAGCCCCTGCAGGGGCCCCGGGTTACTTGAATGCGGCAGGCAGCCAGAGCGACAAGGCAGGCACATAGGTCACCAGCATCAGCGTCGCGAAGGCCGCGCCGTAAAACGGCCAGATCGTGCGCATCACCTGCCCGATACCGATCCTGCCCACGGCACAGCCGACGAACAGAACAGAGCCGACAGGCGGGGTACAGAGCCCGATACCCAAGTTCAGGATCATGATGACGCCGAAATGGATCGGGTCCACCCCGAAGGCCTGAGCCACCGGCAGGAAGATCGGTGTCGTGATCACGATCAGCGGCGACATATCCATGAAGGTGCCCAAGATCAGCAGCGTGATATTGATCAGAAGCAGGATCACGAAGGGGTTTGTGGATACCTCTTGCAGAAAGGCGATCATCGCGGTGGGCACGCGCAGATAGGCCAGCAGCCAGCCGAAACAGGCGGCAGACCCGATCACCATCAGCACCATGGCCGTGGTGCGCACAGCGCCGAAAGTGGCCTCGATGAACTCGCGGTAGGTCAGTGACCTGTAAACCAGCAAGGTCACCAAAAGGGCATAGACCACGGCGATGTTGGAGCTTTCGGATGCCGTGAAGACCCCCGACCGCACGCCGCCAAAGATGATGGCAATCAGGATCAGCCCGGGCAACGCCGAGACGAACATCCGCCCGACCATGGCCAGACCGGGGAAAGGTTCTGTGGGATAGCCGCGCTTTCTGGCAACCCACCAGGCGGCCACCATCAGCAGCAGCGCCAGCAGCAGGCCCGGAATGATGCCCGCCGTGAACAGATCGGCAATCGACAGCTTGCCGCCTGCCGCGATGGAATAGATGATCATATTGTGCGACGGCGGGATCATCAGGGCGATGATCGCCCCCACGACTGTAACATTCACCGCGTAATCGACATCATAACCACGCGCCTTCATTTGCGGCACCATCAGCCCGCCCACCGCAGAGGCATCGGCCGTGGCGGAGCCGGACACACCGCCGAACATCACCGAGGTCAGGATGTTAACCTGCCCCAGACCGCCGCGCAGATGGCCGACAAGGCTGCCCGCCAGGGCCACCAGACGCCGTGCGATATCCCCGCGCACCATCAGATCGCCCGCATAGATGAAGAACGGGATCGCCATCAGCGCATAGACCGAAACGCCCGAATTCAGCCGCTGAAACACCACCACCGGCGGCAGGCCAAGATAAAGAACCGTGGCGAAGCTGGCGATACCCAGGCAGAAGGCGACCGGCGTGCCGATCAGCAGAAGCCCCACGAAAGAGCCGAACAGGATCAGAAGCTCCATGCCTTACTCCTCCACATGGTCGCCAAAGCGCATGGTCTGCAGGCCACAGATGCGCCGCAGGATGCGTTCGGCGGAAAACAGCACCAGGATCACGCCGCCCCCGATGATCGGTGCGAAGTCCAGCGCCCGTGAAACGCCCAGGCCGGGGATGGTGTTGCTGGCGGCCTTGGCGGCAAGCTGCCAGCCATACCAGACCATACCGATGCCAAAGGCCCCGATGGCGATATCGGAAATCGTATGAAACACCGATTTCATCCATCCCGGCGCATAATGCAGCGCCACATCGAAGGACAGATGCGATCCCTCGCGGATGCCGACGGCCGCCCCCAGGAAGATGAACCAACCCATGATGAGCACCGCCGAAGGCTCGGCCCAGTGCAGGCTGGTGTTGAGTATGTAGCGCACGAAAACCTGGGCGAAGACGATCACCGTCATCAGCACCAATCCGGCCCCGGCAATGTAGAGAGACGCAGTGGCGAGCCGGCTGGTCAGCCGCTCCACCGCAAGCATGACGTCACGCATTGGGCAAACCCCGAAAAGTGAACCGCGGCGCAGAATATGCGCCGCGGTGCTGGATCATTCGGTTGCCTTGATGCGGGAAACGAGATCCTGCAGTTCGGGCGTGGTGACGTATTTGGCGTAGACCGGCTCCATCGCGGCAATGAAGGGGCCCTTGTCGATGTCGCGGATGATCTCTGCGCCGGATGCCAGAACCTTTTCTTCGGATTCCTTCACCTTGGCCGACCAGAGTTCGCGCATCACCGGCACGGAATCCTTTCCGGCCTGTGCGACAAGAGCCTGATCTTCGGCAGAAAGCTTGTCCCAGCTGGTTTTCGACATGGCCAGAACCTCGGGCATGATGAGGTGTTCATCCAGCGTATAGTATTTGGCGACCTCGAAATGGCCTGAGGTATCATAGGAAGGTGGATTGTTTTCGGCACCGTCGATCACGCCAGTCTGGATCGAAGAATAGACCTCGCCATAGGGCATCGGCGTGGCATTGGCGCCCAGCGCCGCCATCATGTCGACGAACACATCCGACTGCATGACGCGGAATTTCATACCTGCCAGATCTTCGATTTTCGTGATCGGCTTCTGGCTGTTATAGAAGCTGCGGGCGCCGCCATCGTAATAGCCCAGAACCACCAGATCATGCGCGGCGAAGCCCTTGGCGATTTCTTCGCCGATCGGACCATCCATCACCTTGTGCATATGATCGGGCGACCGGAAGATATAGGGCAGCGATACGACCTGCGTTTCCGGCACCAGATTGTTGAACGGCCCGAACGACGCGCGGACCATGTCAAGCACGCCGAACTGCGTCTGCTCGATGGCATCCTTTTCCTCGCCCAGTTCGGATGCCGCGAAAACCTCGATGCAGATGCGGCCGCCCGAACGTTCTTTCACCTGCGCGCCCATCCATTTCACGGCCTCGACCGTCGGATAGCCTGCCGGGTGGGTATCGGCGGATCGCAGCGTGATTTCGCAGGCGCCCGCAGCAGTCCCTGCCAGAATGGCGCTGGTGACCAGCAGTGTTTTCATGAATTTCATAGGTGTCTCCTCCACTGTTTCGGGCCCTCCACGGCCCTTTTTTTCGCTACGACGGCGGAAATCCGTAAAGTTCTGCCGGATTTTCAGTCAGCACGCGGTCACGCGTGCCATCGGGCAGCCAGCTGAACGCAAGTTCGGCAAGCCGCAGCTCGTCTGGGTAATCGGCGCTGCTGCGCATCATGTTGTGTGGAAAATTGGTGCCCCAGACGATGCGCTGCGGGGCATGGGCGGCAATGCGCCGCGACGGGGCGGCCACATCTTCGAACGGCCAGCCACTGCGGCTGCTTTCATAGGCGCCCGCAAATTTGAACCAGCAATTACCCCGGTCGATCAACCGCAACACCGCCGCAACTTCGGGGCTGTCGGCCGTGATGCCCTTGAAGAACTTGCCATGGTGATCGAAGACCCAGCGCGATTTCAGACGTTCCAGCCGCGGCAGATGATCCAGCAGATTAGACCCGTCGAACTGCACCGCCATCATCCAGCCGGCGGCATGGGCGCGGGCGTCGATCTCTTCCAGCTGGTCAAGCCCGACGGCCCCACCCGGCAGGTCCATGATCCGCGCCCCGACGATCCCGGCTGCCGTCAGCCGCGCGATTTCGGTATCGGATGTCGTGCGGTCGATCACCGCCACCCCCCGCGCGCCGCTCCCCAACTCGGCCAGACAGGCCAGAAGGTTGCCATTGTCATGGCCATGCGCATTGCCCTGGGTCACCACAACCCGATCCAGACCCAGCCAGCGCATGACACTTTTGTAGTGTTCAGGCGTCGGCAGCGGGTCGGGCGGCAAGGGAATGGCACCGGGGGCCGAGGGGTATTGCGGCAGATAGACGTGCATCTGGCAATCCGTCGCGCCTTTGGGAAAGGCGATGGACGGCGGAGCGCCGGTCAGTTTGCGCAGCAGCATCAGCTATCCCCCATGCGGTATTCGGCCAACGCATCGCGGTTGATCTCGATCCCCAGACCGGGGGCAGAGGGGATGGCAACAATGCCGTTCACTGCCTCGATCGGGGTCTGCAAGATGGCCTGACGAAAGGGATTGTGGGTGCGGTCGAATTCCATGATCGGCTCGACCGGGTTCACCCGGACCGGATCGGGGGTCATCGCGGCCATGAATTGCAGCGCCGCAGCAATGTGAACGCCCGTTCCCCAGACATGGGGCACCACACGCACCCCATGCAGGCTGGCCAGGGTGGCGATCTTCATCGCCTCTGAAAAACCTCCGCAACCTGCAAGATCGGGTTGCAGAATATCCACCGCGCGGGATTCGATGGCGGGCCACATGCCCCAGCGGCTGTGCCAGGTTTCGCCACCGGCCACCGGGATCGGTTGCCCGGCCCGCACTTCGCGATAAGCCGAAAGCTGTTCCGGCACTACCGGCTCTTCGAACCAGTCGATATCCAGATCGGCCGCCGCACGCCCCACCTGAATCGCCTCGGTCACAGTATAGCCGTGGTTCGCGTCGATCATCAGCCGCATGTCGGTTCCGATGGCAGCGCGGACCGCGCGGATCACGCGCAGATCCTCTGCCACCCCGAAACCAATCTTGATCTTGCAGGCGTGAAAGCCTTCGGCCCGGCGCTGCGCCATTTCCTGCGCATTGTCTTCAACGCGGTCCACACCATCGCGCTTGAAACTGCCGGTGGCATAGGCGCGGACGCTTTCGCGCCAGCGCCCGCCCAGCAAGACCGAAACCGGCTGGCCCAGCGCTTTGCCCTTGATGTCCCACAGCGCCATGTCGATGCCTGACAATGCGGTAACGGCCAGCCCGCGTTGCCCCTGATCGCGCAACGCATTGTAAAGCGTGGCCCAAAGCCGTTCGGTTTCCAGCGGGTTCTGCCCGATCAGCCAACCCGCATAGGCCTGAACCACCGCCGCATTGGGCCGGGCCGGGCCCAGACATTCGCCCCAGCCCACCGTTCCGTCGCTGCATTCGATTTCGACCAGCACATGGGCGCGCCGGTCGAACCGCATCGAGGCACTTTCGAACGGCACCTCCAGCCGATGTTCCAGCAGGTGAGTGCGAACGGCAGTGATCTTCATCGTGGCCTCAGCGTTTGTATGGCGCGATCAGCGCGGCCATCATCTCTTCTTCTTCCCGGGTCAGATCCTTCAGCGGCGCACGCACGCCACCGGCCGCAAAGCCCTGCAGGCGCACACCCGCCTTGATGGCCGAAACCGCATAACCCTTGGAGCGGTTACGGATCGCCATGAACGGATAGAAAAAGTCATTCAGAATACGCGCGCAGGTCGCACGGTCACCGGCACGGAGCGCTGCATAGAATTCGTTCGCAAGGCCCGGAACGAAGTTGAATACGGCAGAGGAATAGGTGGTGAAGCCCGCACCCAGATAGGCTTCGGCAAACAGCTCTGCGGTGGGCATCCCGCCCAGATACATCAGCCGGTCACCCATCTTGGCGGTGATCTGGCGCACCAGCCCGATATCGCCGGTACCATCCTTGAAGCCGATCAGGTTGGGGCAGTCGTCGCACAGCCGGGCCAGCGTATCCGCCTGCAGAACGGCATTGTCACGGTTGTAAACCATCACCCCGAAATCCACTGACTGGCAGACTTTCTTGATATGGGCGTAAAGCCCATCCTGCGGAGCGTCGATCAGGTAGTGCGGCAGCAGAAGGATACCATCTGCGCCGATCTTTTCCACCGATTGGGCAATTTCCACCGCCATGTCGGTGCCATAGCCGCAACCCGACACAATTGCGGTTTCACCCGCAACCTCTTTGGCGGCCGCAACGATGCCCGGGATTTCTGCAGGCGTCAGCGAGAAGAATTCGCCCGTGCCGCCTGCCGCAAACAAGACCGGCGCCTTGTAGCCGGCCAGCCATTCCACATGCGCGCGATAGCTGTCGGGCGCAAATTTCCCTTCGGCATCGAAATGCGTCACCGGGAAGGACAGAAGGCCGGAACCAAGGGCGGTCTTGAGCTGTTCGGGGGTCATCAGGGAATCCTTTGAAACTGTGGCTGCCAAAGTTGTAGCGAATAAAGTCGGCCGTCGTCAATATTCATCATACAAGTTGTATGATGAATTATCGCGCCAACCATCCGCCATCGACATTCAGCACGGCGCCATGCACATAGGATGCGGCCTGAGAACAAAGATAGACGGCGGTTCCGGCAATATCCTCGGCGCGGCCCCAGCGGCCTGCGGGGATGCGATCCAGAATGGCGCGGTTGCGATCCGGGTCGGCGCGCAGGGCCTCGGTATTGCTGGTTTCGATATAGCCAGGCGCAATGGCGTTTACGTTGATGCCCTTGGCCGCCCATTCATTGGCCATCAGCTTGGTCAGCCCCGCCACTCCATGTTTCGACGCGGTATAGGACGGCACGCGGATGCCCCCCTGAAACGACAGCAACGAGGCGATATTGACGATGCGCCCCGGTGCGCCCCGGCTGATGCAATCCTTGGCGAAGGCCTGGCTGGTGAAGAACAGGGCCTTCAGATTGACGTCAATCACATCATCCCAATCAGATTCGGTGAACTCCACACTATCCGCACGGCGTATGATCCCCGCGTTGTTCACCAGAATCGAATAGCCTTGCCCGTCAAAACTGCCGGTTGCGGCCATGGGATCGGCAAAATCCAGTGTCAGTGCATCGGCGGTGCCCCCCGCTGCGGCGATCAGGGCCAGCGTCTCGGCACAATCGCGCCGCGCCGCACAGGTCACTTTTGCCCCCGCCTGCGCCAGACCCAGCGCGATAGCCTGCCCCAGCCCGGTATTCGCGCCCGTGACCAAAGCCTTATGCCCTTGAAGTGAGAACATATTCACCGCAGATCCCCCGGCTGGATAAAGTCCATGTCGGTGTAATCGACATTGTCGCCCACCATGGCCCAGATGAAGGTATAGCTGCCGATACCCGCGCCCGAATGGATCGACCATGGCGGCGAAATCGCGCCCTCTTCATGCGCGATGAACAGGTGGCGGGTTTCCTGCGGCTCTCCCATCAGATGCAGCACGCGGGATTTTTCATCCATGCCGAAGTAAAGATAGGCCTCCATCCGCCGATCATGGATATGGCTGGGAATGGTGTTCCAGACAGAGCCTTCTTCCAGCGTGGTATAACCCAGAATCAGCTGGCAGCTTTCCATCACCAGCGGGTGAATGAACTGGTTGATGACGCGCTTGTTCGAGGTCTCAGTGGCCCCCAGCCGCACCTCCTTGCTGTCGGCCAGCCGGATCAGACGATGGGGATAGGCATGATGCGCGGGGCAAGAAGTGATGTAGAACCGCCCCTCGCCTTCAAACGTCACCGCCCCGGCACCCATCCCGAGATAGAGGACATCGCCCCGGTCCAGCACCCAGCTTTCGCCAGCCGCGCGGACAGTGCCGGGGGCGCCGATGTTCACGATGCCCATCTCGCGCCGATCAAGGAAGGACGGCGTCTTCGTCTCGGCCACAGCATCCAGCACCAGACTGCCACCAGCGGGTACCGCACCCCCCATCACGAAACGGTCGTAATGCGTGTAGATCAGCCGGATCTGCCCATCTGCAAACATGCCAGAAGCCAGAAACTGCTGTCGCAACGCAGCAGTGTCCATCGTCTTCGCATGGTCAGCATGCACTGCATGGCGCGTTTCAACGTAAAGCATCATGGCCTCTGGATCTAGTGATGTCATATGTCTTGACACTTATTGTATGATATGTTGTCTCGGTCAAGTGCTGTCCGAACAGGAGGAAGGATGCGCATTCTGTCTTTGGGCGAAATGATGGTGGAGCTGTCTGGGGCTGGCACAGACCTGTGGCGCAGCGCCTTTGCCGGCGACACCTACAACACGGCCTGGTATCTTGCCGCCCTGCGCCCCGGCTGGCAGATCAGCTACGGCACGCGCCTCGGCACCGATGCCATGTCAGATACCGCCATGAGGGAAATTGCCAAGGCCGGAATTGGCACCGCCTGGGTCAGCCGCGATCCTCAGCGCAGCATCGGCCTGTACATGATTTCGTTGCAGAATGGCGAGCGCAGCTTCAGCTATTGGCGCGGCCAATCGGCGGCCCGGCATCTTGCCGATGATGCAGAATGGCTGGCGGCCGCCTGTGATGCGGCGGATGTGATCTACCTGTCTGGCATCACGCTTGCCATTCTTGACGCGCCGGGCCGCGCGCGGCTGCTGTCCGCCTTGGCCGGGCGCCGCGTGGTTTTTGACCCGAATCTGCGCCCCCGGCTGTGGGAAGATATGCCAACCCTGCGCCAAACCGTCACAGCCGCAGCCGCAATTGCAGAGATTTGCCTGCCCAGTTTCGATGACGAACATGCGATTTTTGGCGATCCATCACCAAAGGCGACGGCTGATCGCTATGCCAGAGCGGGCGCGCGCGAAGTTGTGGTGAAAAATGGCACGGGCCCGCTTGCATTGCTGAGCGATGGGACAGCGTGGTCGTCACCCGCCCCCAAACCCGTTGTCCCCGTCGATACCACAGGCGCAGGCGACAGCTTCAATGCAGGCTATATGGCGGCACGCCTGTCCGGCAGCGACATGGCGCAGGCAGTGCTGGCTGGCCAGACACTTGCAGGGCAAGTGGTGCAGCATCCCGGGGCCCTCTTGCCACGCCATGTGATTGATGGATTTGTTCTTGGAGGGTCAGCATGAAGCGGCTTCTGATCACCGGCGCGGCGGGCGCGCTTGGCTCTGTGATGCGGGATCGCCTGGCACCCATGGCAGATATTCTGCGGCTGGCGGATATCGCAGAGATCGGCCCGGCGCGACCCAATGAAGAGATCATCCGCTGCGATCTGGCAGATGCAGCCGCTGTTGATGCCATGGTATCGGGCTGCGACGGGATCCTGCATCTGGGGGGCGTTTCCGTCGAACGGCCATTTCAGCAAATTCTCGGCGGCAATATCATCGGCCTGTACAATCTTTACGAGGCCGCGCGCGCGCATGGGATGCCCCGCATCATCTTTGCAAGCTCCAACCATACGATCGGCTTCTATCCGCAGGACGCCAGACTTGGGCCAGACTGCACGTTTCGTCCTGACGGGCTTTATGGCGTGTCTAAAGTCTATGGCGAAGCGCTGGCGCGGATGTATTTCGAGAAGTTCGGACAGGAAACGGCCCTTGTGCGGATCGGTTCCTGTACGCCAGAGCCGGTGAACCACCGGATGCTGTCGACCTGGTTTTCGCAGGGCGATTTTGCAAGCCTGATCGCGGCGGTGTTTCGCGCACCGACACTCGGTTGCCCGGTGATCTGGGGCGCCTCGGCCAATACCGCGGGCTGGTGGGATAATTCGCATCTCGACTGGCTTGACTGGTCACCGAAAGACAATGCCGAAAGTTATCGTGCCCGGCTGGATGCAGAACAGGTGCGGCCAGCCACGGATGATCCGATGGCACAGTATCAGGGCGGCTTGTTCACCCAGTTCCCAATTTACAAGGAGAATGAGCAATGAGCTTCACCCCCCACGGCAAGCATCTGATTGCGGGTGAGTGGATCGCCACGGATGCCCGTTTCACCTCGGAACCGGCACATGGCCCGGCGCATTTGTTTTCTGTTGGCACGGCCGATCTGGTGGCCGAGGCCTGTGCTGCGGCGGAAGCGGCGTTTGTGACCTATTCCCGCACCTCCCGCGCAGATCGCGCCCGGTTTCTGGACACCATCGCCGACGAGATCGAGGCCCGCGCCGAAGCCATCACCGAGATCGGCACCCAGGAAACCGGCCTGCCCGCCGCCCGCCTGCAGGGCGAGCGTGGCCGCACCACCGGCCAGCTGCGGCTGTTTGCCAGCCACATCCGCGCGGGCGATTACCTCGACCGGCGCATTGATCCGGCCCTGCCCGACCGCCAGCCCGCGCCGCGCCCGGAAATCCGCCTGATCCAGCGGCCCATCGGCCCGGTCGCCGTCTTCGGCGCCTCCAACTTCCCGCTGGCCTTTTCCACCGCAGGGGGCGACACGGCCTCGGCCCTCGCCGCGGGTTGCCCTGTCGTCGTCAAGGGCCATTCGGCCCATCCCGGCACCGGCGAGATCATCGCCGAGGCCATTCTGGCTGCCATCACCACATGCAATCTTCCTCCGGCTGTGTTTTCGCTGATTCAGGGCGGACGACGGGATGTTGGCACGGCACTCGTTACCAATCCGTTTATAAAGGCCGTGGGGTTCACCGGATCCCTCGCAGGCGGGCGGGCGCTGTTCGATCTTTGCGCGCAGCGCCCCGAACCGATCCCGTTTTTCGGCGAGCTGGGCTCTGTTAACCCCATGTTCATTCTTCCGGGTGCAATGTCGGCCCGTGGCGCGGGAATCGCGGCAGGCTGGGCGGGCAGCCTGACGATGGGGGCGGGGCAGTTCTGCACCAATCCCGGCATTGCCGTGGTGATGGAAGATCAGGCCGCGGCGCTGGGGCAGGCCACGGCTGCGGCGCTGCAAGGCGTCGGGGCGCAGGTGATGCTGACCGAAGGCATCGCCCATGCCTATGCCCAGGGCCGTGACCGTATCGCCGCAGGCACCGGCGTGCGGGCGCTGCTGACGCAGAGCTGTGACCGGCGGCAGGCCCTGCCGCAGCTGTTTATCGTGAAAGGAGCGGACTGGCTGGCAGATCACACCCTGAGCGAAGAGGTTTTCGGGCCGCTTGGCCTGATCGTGACCGCACAAGACCCCGAAGAGATGCTGCAGATCGCCCAAAGCCTGGAGGGCCAGCTGACCGCGACCCTGCATCTGGATGACGGCGATGCCGATCTGGCCCGCCGCCTGCTGCCCATTCTGGAACGCAAGGCAGGCCG
>Ga0209318_1001134_pt1 | contig 18494 bp, 31 predicted proteins | sample RifGroE1_FD_183999 | JGI IMG/M metagenome (GOLD analysis project Ga0209318, IMG submission 183999) | Groundwater microbial communities from Rifle, Colorado, USA - Groundwater E1 (SPAdes) (version 2) | ecosystem: Environmental > Aquatic > Deep subsurface > Groundwater | place: Rifle, Colorado...
TTGTTGTCTGCGGTATCAACTTTACCCATGCCGCCAATGATTTCAATAGCCCTTTGGCGCAAGGCTGTAGGGACTACTAAAAGGTCTGGTTGCATCCCTGCCAGGTTACCATTGTCATCCTTCATCTCAAACATCTTTTGGCATACAACTTCGAGATTTGATTCGTTTAGCTCAAGATTAGAGAGGTTGCTTTGTGTCTCTCCGTAGTTAGCGGAAGTGTGACTTTCCGAGGCCAAACTTTTTCCATCGGCCACTGTACTCCAATTTAGTGGAACTCCGTTTACGGTAAAGCTTGTTTGGTCGGCAAACGTGAAGATTCCGGCACACGAATTTTCTTTTAACCGTGCGGCAGCTAACGCAAATTTTCCTTGGTCAGTTTTTAGATTTACGAGTTTAGCATTAGAGAGCAGGAAACGGTCGTACGCCATGCCTGCTTGAAAAATGACTGGGACCCAGGTTTTCGAGTTGCCTTCTTTCATATCTCCATACGTGAACTCACCGTTCCACTGTTTAAACTCTGGAGCCCCTACCATCTCAGCGATAGATTCAGAGGCATTGTCTGATTTAACTTGGTCAAACAACATTGGAACCATCGAGTCCTTAATGGCATCGGCATATTTGTCCTGCCAATACTCAAGTAGAGGCCCTTCATAGAGCCCTACCATCTTTTGAAAATCTCCGCTACTTTGAATCATTACACCCATTTCAATACACCTCTATCTTTCTTAAATTAAGCTTGGCAAATGTTCTTACCAGCAATCACTTGTACTTTCAAATTCGTGGCATCCTTCTTCAAAATCCGTAAATGCCCACCAGTCACCGTAGCACTCGCCACATTAGCCCCATTCGCATCCAACACAGCCAACTTCAGTCCAGGTAAGAATGTAGCCGCCGCCGTTCCTGTGTAATCAGCCTCAATCAAATCCCCAGGCTTAACCAACTCCATCACAGCCAGAACATCCGTCCCTGCATCAGCCGCCTTAACACAAACAGCCTCAACTGCCGCTGTTGCAGCCGCCTTAGTCCAGCGATTTGAAGCTAGGTAATAACCACTTCCTACTACAGCCGCCTCAGAGTCAGTCATATAAATGTCCTCCACGAATTTTCCATGGTAGTTCCCAAGGATACTACCGATAATTTTTAACGCCATGGTTCACACTCTCCTTATTTCTTTAAATACTTAGCCTCTTTCTTCCGAGCCTCAGCCTCCGTATAACCCATCGCTTTCCAGACGCGCATCTTCTCGGCAGAGACTTCAACCTCTTTACCCTGTACCTGATTCCCACTCTTCTCTGTCCCCAAATGAGCCTTACTTCCGATATTGCGAATAGCCCCTTGCGCTCCTTCCTCCTTAGCTCTTTGGCGAATCTCAGCGCGATTAACAGCTTCATAAGCCTCTAAAAGGGTCATCCCTTTATACGCCTTCGCTTTAATCGCCTCAAAGTTCGGTAACGCTTGCATATCCGCTAATGTCTTTACCTTCAAATCCGGATACTCGTCTGCTAACTCCTTAATCTCAGCGTTAATTGCAGCTTGGCCCTGCTGCGCTTTTGCCGCCTTGATATCGGGATGATTCGCAACGAGTTCATTAATCAGATCAGGGTCAACGCCCTTTGCCTTGTACTCTTCCTTTTGTAGAGCAGCCTCAAATTCCTCAACTGTGTTAATCCCATGAGACTTGCCATATTGTGCGGCAACGTCAGCATCGGAGTAGACCCCATATTCCTTGCCGTATTTACGGGCAATCTCTTGGTCACGCTTACGTTGTGTCTCTAGGTCTGCCGCTTTTCTTTCAGCCGCTTCAGCTTTACGCCTCATTTCGGCAAAGGCGGCATTTTGCTCAGGAGTTTGTCTTGTCTGAGTAGCGACCTCAGCACCACCTTGGGTTCCTTCGCTTCCTTGGGTTCCCTCGGTTCCGGTTTCGCTTCCGGTATCTACTCCTGCTTGTGTTCCTTCGGTTCCTGTGTCTGTGGAGGCGGCGGCCCCTCCGATTGCGCCATCTTCATCCATCATTGGACGTAGGGCTTTTAGATTAAAAATGTTAAACATGATAATTCTCCTTTTGCGTATCCGTTCGCCAACGTATTGCACCTATTTGGAAGGTGAGCCCTGCCTCAAATTAGGCATAAGAAAAAGGCGACTGGTATTGCCGCCTTATCCGGATGAATTGTGGTTATTTTCCGTTGTTGTTGCCCTTCTTGGCTCTGAGGTCGCCCTGGCCCTTAATTATACGTGTGGCTGGCTTACTGCGCTCTCCGGAAGTCCCGTAGGTAAATGAGCTTTTTACGGGCATTGCACGGTCTAGGTTTTTTCCGTTTGCCATTGTGAATCACCTCCTTAACCTAAAGATGGGTAAAATAAAAGAGCCTTCTCAGCTCATCAGTTGACTAACTCATATGTCTTCTCGAAAATATCTGGCTTGCACGGGTAAAACTCGCCACTAACACCCTTGATGATAAAATCGCCACTACTTGCCCTCATGGTTCCTTCTAGCGTGACAATCTCCATGTAATCTTCACCTACTGGCTCCAAAGCCTTTCCTTCACAGAACTCATGTATGTCTGCCGTATTTTCCCCATCAAACTGTACTGCCTCAATTACTACGGGTTTCTTGCGATACTTCGCCATCGTCTTATCCACCATACCTTTCTTTCTCAGCTCATCAGTTAACCTTATTTAACTATTCGCCAATCTTCGGCGAGAATATCGGTTATGCTCGGAATCCAAGTGTTGTACCTTCTGTCTACATTAAAGAGTAAAAAGCAATCATTATTCACCTGTATATTGTCTGGTGTGTAGAGTTTGGTTCTAGTAACGTGCATCCCTTTGCCATTCCATCCATCTCTCTCAATGGCGTACCTCTTGGCGGTAGCCTCAACCGCTAACCCAAATGTCATGCCGTCAGTTTTGCGATACGCTTCCTCAAATACATCTTTAGGCGACCAACTTGTATATCCATCAGGATAAACCACCTTGTATCCATCTTCTCCTTGAGTTGCAGGAATAACTTTGTTGTGTTTTTTGTTAAATTCGGTCAACGTCATTGGTTCTGCATCAATAATTTTAACCCCAATATACTTATTCATTTAGCTCATCCCTTCATCCTAGTAACCATTTTTAAGGCTTCCATTTCCTTGGTCACATGGCCCTGTGCCGCTTTAAGCCTAGCAAGGTCGTTCCTAATTTCCATTGATTGCTTGAGTGTTCGGGCATCATCTTGCGCCCTCCAATCTCTGTCTTCACTCATAGCCATTGTTTTCGGTGAACTCTTTTTTGTTTTGGTCTTGGTTTTTATCTTAGCCTTTGTTGCCACGCCATCCACTATACCTTTCCTAAATTAGCACTACCCTTCTTGTCCTCCTACAATCTGCTGCAATATGGCAATCTGCTCTTCCTGTGGTCTACTCAAAAACACTTCCAACTTATCAGGGTCCATCTTTAGCAACAACTCCTGTATAGACTCTGGAAGCTCCTGTATAGCTTGCAATATCTCAGGAGGTATATTTGCCTCTTCTTGTGGTTGCTTGCCCTCCTGTGGCATCCTAGACTCTCCCGCAGTACCTTGTGCCTCTCCGGTTGGTTGCATTTGTTCTAAATCCTGTGGTTGGAGTTGTATCCCTGCTTTTGCCGCTAATTGAATCTGTCCTGCAATCGGTAAATCCCTAAATGAGATTGATTCAGCAGGTCCTTTTTGTTCCTCTTGCTTGGGTGCTTGTTGCATCTGTCTAACAATCTGCCCCATCTCATCAATGACACCCTGTAGGTCGGGTACGCCCAGTTTGTTCAAGAGCTTCAAGAAGGTTAGGTTCCCAGGGTTTGGCTCGAATCGTCCCTGTCCTGCTAGATTGCTCAATGTGTTGAACACTTCACTTCTCGACTTCATAAATCCGCTCTCAGCATTAATCTCAATGTCAAAGTCAGGATAAATGTAATTGCCTGACATATCTTTGAGCATTGCCAACCTATCGAACTTGCCATACTGCGCTTTTGGTTGTGGCGTAGATGGGTCCGCATTCGGGTCTTGCAACGGTTCCCCTTTAATCCTGAATGGCCTAGCTTCATCTACAAAGGCTAATGCAAAGTCTGCAATCGTTCTGTATATCCTCTTATAAGCAGAGGCCTTATAGGCTGTTTTAAGGGCTACCTTGAAGTTTGCTTGCTCAACGTATACCTGAGCTTGCCGGCCACTCGTTACGCCTTGGTCTCGAACGCCTAACGCTGAGTTTGTGGCTCCTGTTAGTAACTGCATCCACTCTTTGAGTTGATTAATCCATGCTACGCCATCAATGTTGCTGTTCATGTCGATTTCTTTTGTCGATTGGTTCGGGTCCTTAACGTAAATCACACTAGAGATAGATGATTCAAGGGCAATCTTTACTTCTTGGCTGTCACAGAGAATCTTCTTATTTCCCTTTAAATGCTGTTCCTCATGTTGATAGACCGCTTTTTTGATAGCCTCGTTAATGTCGTGAATATCCTCCATAATGGAGATTCCCCAAAAGGACTTATCCCTCGGAATAAATGGCTGATAAATTAAATCCCATGACTTTGGAACATAATAATCAACCTCTTTGCCTTCGTATTCCTCAGTATTAGCAATCTCTCCCTCGATTCTCCGATGGAAGAACTTTGGTAGATGACTAATTACCAAGTCACCAGACCACCATAGCTTACATATGTCGCCTTCTTCATCTCTGTAGGATGTTTCTACGATGGTGTACTTAGCCAACCCCATTTCCTGATCTCCTGCGTCTTGATCGGAAACGGTTATTCGCTGCGAGCCTGACATTTCATCATACTCATGAAAGAGTTGAGCTTTATTCTCAAGCACCTCTTTTGTGATATGTGGCCATTTGCGAATAATATAATTGGCTGTACGATTGTTCGGATGATGATAATGCTCCATGTCGTCGATTGATGTTGCTCCATGATTCGGGATGATGTCTTTTGGATGAGGCATGGAGATTTCTATTTCCCCGACATAACCTGCTTTTTTGACGTTGTTGTTCCAATGGATTTTGTGGAAAGCCCCACCGAACTTCATTACTCGACGTTCATTGTGGAGATTAATTTCTTCAAGGGATGGTTGAGCAGACCTGACCACATACATGACATAGTTTTTAAGGATTCCAACAGACTCCTCATCATCCTGAGCTATGGCCTTGAAGTCAGGGTCAGGGACATCTAAGCTAATCAAGCTCTCGACAATCATTCGAGGGAAATTAATAATCGTGCGTGGACTCCTGTTGGAATTGGTTAGCTCGTCCTCAACGTTTTGGAAGTCCCTACCTGCATTGTATACGCTCTCCCAAGCATCGAATCTCTTATCCCAGGGTGCTTTTGCTCGTTTATCTGCCTCAAACACAGGTTGCCATTGCTCTATGAGTTCGCGGTCTGCCTCTTCTTGCTCGGCATCGACTACCATTTCTTTTTTGCCCATGATTTTACCAGCCACCTTTTTCGCCTTAGTTAGTAGCGACATTATTTCACCTCTCTTCAGACATAAAAAATAAGCCCACCCCTCGGTTAAGAGAGATGGGCTTCAAGAGCCTCTAGCTATTCCTTGTAATATACTTTATGGCATTTTGGGCATTGCCCTATCATCGCCCCACGGTCACCATATCTGTAGCAATTAAGTTCAACCTTCCTATCATCCATTTCGACCAAATAAGGCAACTCGCAATCATCAGTATATAATCCAACACTTAGGGGATGTGGACACAGTATGATGTCATTCATTACGGCTATAGCATCTTTAGGATTAACCCTAAATGCTTCCTTTATAGCTATTTTAGTTATCCAATTCATCCTTGAACCTCCTTGGGTTTCTTTTACTCATTATACCACTATAGCGTTAAGATTACGGCAACGAGGGCATTTTATTTCGAGCGTTCTATCCTCAGACTCTGGCGACCTCCATATCACTTCCGATATTTTAAGCAGTAACCTTTGGCATTCCTTGCATCTTATCTCTCGCATTATTCTTCACCTAACAGTAGTCTGGCTATCTTTTTGCGAATTTCCATATCTTCGTATGATTTTATTACTTCCCTTAATATTCCTATTTCTGCGATAAGGGAATCTCTCTCCTTAATTAGCTCCTCAACTGCATCGCTGGAATATTTTTGTTCGTACATCCTAGACACTCTCCTTCTTGGCGTTCTATTTTAGACATAATAAAAATCCGAGGTCGTTCAAAACGTCCACGGTGTTCTGGTTTTCTGATGAAGTTAAGTCAATACATAAAAATCTGTATTATCATTGTCTCTATCAGGGTCACCGAAGGCCATATCAACGCCATAATACCCTCCATAGTTTGACTCATGCCAGAACTCTTTATATTCTCTTACTTCTGGCACTCCTGTTTCTTCTTCGTATTCATGTCCGCTTGCCACTACTGTTTTTATATTTTTGTCTTGGTCCAACTTAGAAAGTATTTCAATCAACTCTTTGACTTTCGTATTTACTTCTTCCTCCGATACTTAGCCATCTCCACATACTTATCACTAAACTCGATATTAGCCTTAACTCTCGCCTTCTCTTCTTCGCTCATGTTGGGGGGTAGCTCGAATTGAGCATTGCGTTCGATTGTGAATCGCTGCTGGGATCTACTTGCATTAGCTATCATATCCGACATTAGAATATCGTCGTGTTTGCCTGACTCTGCATCCGGTCTGCCGTTTTTGTCCTTAACAAAGGTTAGGCATTCCTGGAGCATCCCAATATGAGTAAACAGGTCGATGTTTTCCTTTATCAAGACTATTTCCAAGCTAATCATATACGGTCTAGTGTTGCCATCGGTCTTGTAACCGTCCTTATATTGTTTCCTGTGACCAACTTCATCTAGCAATTCTCGCCTATATTGTCTTGGGTAATTAAGGCGAGCCAATTCAAGCACAGGGTATAAATCGAAATTGACCTCGATTGAGATAAGTGCATTGTTGTAATACCGGCCTAAGCAATACATTTGATGAGCGTATGGGTCGGCTCCTAAGTCGCCATGTAGGGTTGCTACACGTTTTCCGTTAGAGTTATCAAGAACTGTACTAGCGAAGGAATCACTCCCTTCACCGCTCGTATCGCCACCGGCAACATAGGGATGTCCTGCTTTCGGTTCCTCGTAGATGTAAATGAAATCACCAAGACCTTCAACAAATCTAATTGAGCTGTCTTTGATTTTGTCCTTGGTGTCAGGGTCGTTCCATTCAAATAAAAAAGAACCTCGTTTGGGAGGTTTCAATTTATATTGCTTTTTGAGTTGTTCAATCCTCATTGAGATTTGTTTTACGTTAAACACCGGACGGCCTGTAGAAAGGAAACTTTCGGCCGGAAAACCAGGATTTTCTTGTTTCATCATATCCCAATCGCCGTTACAGTCATTCTTCGCCATCCAGATATACCACTTTATCTGTTCAGGAGTAAGGTTAAATAGTCCGGTTATCTCTTTGATGTACTTAGAATTTTCTTCATCCAGTGAGGACATTATTTCGGCTAGTTCTTCTTTCGTGCAGGGCATTACGTTTAATGGGTCGTCGTGCCATGCAAAGAACATTGGAATCCATTGATTTTCACCGGCCTCTGCCGCATCCCACAGGTCCTTGAAGTCGTTCATTCCATTGCCGGTGCTTTCTATCACTACTATTGTTCCAGGAACTTTAGGGACTGATTGGAGAATACCGGTTAAGCTTTTCTTTGGATTTCCCTTATAAAAAGCAAACTCTGATAAGTGAACATAAAAGTTAGTATCAGAACGTCCAATATCTTCACTACCTGCTGTTTGCACTTTTATTCTACTGTTTAAGCCTTCTTGCTTGCCCTTATAGTGAGGCGGCTTATCAAATATCAACTCTCTTGCGTTAGACGCTTGTTGCAATGGCTGAATTTGAGGCGGTAAATATTTGTATATATACTTAGACTTCTCGAAAATCGCATTCGTGCTATCATCACGATGGGCGACTACAAGAGCACTTCTGTTTTTATTCTTTACCGTCCTACAGAGGTATTTAGCCTGAACATATGTTGAAATGCCACCTTGGCGATACTTCAATATAATAATCCTGACCGGTATTCCCTGAGACTCAAGTTCCTTTATCTTTGCCTCAATTCTCTTTTGAGTGTTATTGAGAACAAAGGGTATTTGATCTCCCTCCTTGTTGACGATCTTAACGTTGTACTTGAGGAAGTACTCATCATCCCTCCTAGCCGCCTCCTGCTTTAATTGCTCATAATAGGCAGCCAATTGGGCTTGAGTCATTTTCTTCTGCTTTGGTTGCTCTTCTGCTTTTGGCTTTTCTACCTTTGGCTTGGCAGCAGCTTTTTTCGGTTCCTTTTTAACTTTTTGCTCTGCCATAAGATTCACTCCTCATCACCAATCACACCAATCACACCAACCAACTTTCGATTCAGGGCTTTGACTCTCTACCACAATCTTCTCGTCCCTGCATCGACCTAAATCATAGTTCCATCGCTTGCAGGTTGCACAGTTGACTCTGATGTTAGGCTCTATTTCGATGAAGCATTTGCACGCTCTATTTTCTGCCATGGGGCTTTCCTCCTGTGGATTTGACTAGTTGTATCATTATTACCTCCTAGATTTAGGCTTTGTATTGAGCCGTAGGTTGTCCTCCTGAGTAAGAAAATATTTGGTAGAAGTATCAAGAGTTGAACTTGAATCTGACAATTATAAGTTGTCGGCTTTACCATTAAGCTATACTTCCATACTTGTCTTAAACTTTATGCTAAACGTTAATTATGACGTTTAAGGTTGCATTTAAAGGTAAGTTGCATGTCCACAACGTAAGATGAGCTTTTTTCGCTAAAATCATGGGGTTTTGGGTTTAGAAGAAGGAGTTAATGAGGGGAGGAATTAAGGATTCATCAGCTTCTCGTAACAAGCCTTGATAACCTTGGCATCATGAAGTGCATTGTGCTTCTGCCCATCAATCCCTGCGAACCCCTCCCTGCTAATGTCAGGGTCAATACCCTTAACCTTAAACAAGGTACAAATATCAAAGGGGATATAATAGACATTTGATGGGATATTGAAGGCGTGGCCAAATATGTCGTTGAATAACACCCAATCATAGGCTAGACAATCCGACCACATTTCTATAGATTCAAATTGTTCTAACCATAATTGTAATGTTTCTCTTACGCACTCACTATTATCATAGACCTCTACTACATCATCTGTAATTGAAGCACTAAGACATTCAGCTATCGTTCTTTCTTTTTCCTTTAAAAATAAATTATTAATAACATTTTCAATCAACCAATCATTTAATTGAGATTTATCATAATCAGTTAATTCAGCGTAGAATGTTTTATTATCCTCAGTCACCAACCCTATGCTTATTAGACTCGTTCCTTTATGTAGTCCTGTGAATTCTGTATCAAAGAATATTTTCATCTAGATTTAATCTCCTTCTAAGTTGTTATAGGCTTCAAATCCATGTCGCAAACTATCAATATGCCAAGTTTTCTTGGCATATAATGTGAAATACCCCAAGTTTTCTTGGCATATTTATTTTCATCAACTTATATAGCAAACAGGAGCATTAACGAGCAAATGAAACATAAACCACTCAAAAAACAGTTTGCATATCTGTATTACTTCCCTCTACTATATCTAAGACCACAAACACTACTACTTTCGGTATCTTCTATCGGCGTAATCCTTGAACATAGCTATCAAAGTTTTATTGATAAACTTACCCTTAAAGAAAATATAAGGATTAGCAAAATACTGATATGAGCGTCCAACATTATTTCTAGATAAAATTTTCTTCTCAACCAACTTAGTCATAATCCCACTAATAGTCGTATCTGATTTCTTTGTAATTGTCTGAATATCATCATTGCGAAGAGGTCGCTTGTGGGACTGTCCTACAGTTAACATTCCTGTTTCATAAGAGATATAAGGAACAATGGCGAACATTACTAATGTCTCTGTTCCGGTTAATCCATCTGCTATATCCACCAAATCGCTAGTAAACAACTTGATAAATTCATCCCCATCTCGCCAAAGTTCCTTTTGCTGTTCTGCTGCTATTTCTTCATCAGTCTTGATTTCCGGTTCTCTATAGCTAAGGGATAAACCGTTTGTATCAATCCCCATCTTATCTAATTTACTTCTCATTCGTTTCATTTCTTGGAGGATAGTTTTCCTTGTATCCACAGTAATCAACCCCCTTTAAGGCATAATAAAAACCCCTCAATCAAAGGAGTTCAATCTCTGTAGTTATTTAAAGCCGACTAACGAATCGGTCAATCGGATTCCTTTTCTACACATGGTAGATAGGCAAGTTTATGTAAAAAAAAATTATAGAATATTTTTGGGAATCAGTTTACCTTCCTCAGAATGAATTCACCCGTACCGCCTGTGGTTTTTTCTATAGTGTGATTGCTTAAGCTAAAGCTAATGTGAAGAAGGTTTGGATTAGAGAGTTTGATGTTGGTGATATAGCAAGCACCTTCTTTGTTGTATCGCCCTAAGTCGGATGGCGTAATGTAGAAATGAATGTCCATATTTTAATCTCCTTTAAAAAATAAATTATAGTTGTTAGTGAGTCAGGCGATGATTGTTCTATTTTTGTTATAAAAAATAAATTATAATTGCGAAGGGGTATATACATAGGTACGAGCGACATCGAACAAGGGAGTCCCCCCACCTATTTTCTAAGCACAACCACCTGGCACTACAACCACCATACCACCACTACCCCACCCTACCCCCAGTAGCACTACTACTTTTTTGCGCTCTCTCTACTAAAGAATGATTTATTTTATTTAAGGGCTAAGGGCAGTGATACCACCACAGCGGATCAGTAGTACAACATGGTCCGATGCTATGTCGTTAGGGTGTAGCTTATGACATACTCTGTATTGTATTGCACTATACTCATTATCTATACTTATGAAACATTGCACTATACATATTGACTCTATTGAAAGAATAGACTACACTAATAGGGAAGGAGTGATGTTAATGTTAATCGGTTATGTAAGAGTAAGCACAGTAGATCAGAACACAATCAGACAAGAAGTAATGATGCAAGAACTAGGAGTAGAGGAAATCTACATCGACAGAGCAAGTGGTAAGGATACCAAGCGTCCAGAGCTACAGAAGATGTTGTCCTATGCTCGAAGAGGTGACACTGTAGTAGTGGAGAGCATAAGCCGTTTTGCTCGTAATACTCGTGACCTCTTAGAATTAGTCGATACACTTACTAAGCGAGAAGTTAAGTTTATTAGTAAGAAGGAGAACATTGACACTAGCACAGCAGCAGGAGTCTTTATGCTTACTGTGTTTGGTGCAATAGCTCAGTTGGAAAGAGCTTACATACTTGATAGGCAAAGGGAAGGAATCGAGATTGCTAAGAAAGAGGGTAAGTTTAAGGGAAGAAAGCGCATAGAGAACAGCAAGTTTGCTGAAGTCTATAAGGAATGGAAGTCGGGAAGCATCACAGCCGTTAAAGCAATGGCAATGCTAGAAATGAAGTCCAACACATTCTACCGAAGAGTTGCAGAACATGAGAAGGCTTAACTGCCTTCTTTTTCTATGTCCACTATTTCTCCTTGAATCTGATTACGCTCCATGATTTCTAATAGTTGTTTAAGGTCGGAGTCTCCTAGAGCTATGATAGGTTTATTAAGCAGATCAGCAGGAGGAACGTTTTCTACAGTCTGAACATCCTTCCAACCATAGTTTTTAAGAGCAAATATAGCACCTGTTGGAGACTTAGCTAAGTACAGTTGCTTCTCTGCATAGTTGTGGCATCTGAGCTTTGCACGTTTAATTGCGTCAACAAACTCTGGACCATATCCACTTCTCTGTGTTTCTATCTCCATTAATGTCTCTCTGCTAGTATCCAACTCCAAAGCCAATCCAGTTATAGTAAATGGCTCAACTTGTATCTTCTTCCCTGTCTCAGCATCAATCTCATAACACGATTCAAAATAAGCATCTATTTTACTCTGCATATCCTTAATAGACTGAAACTTCAGAGGTCTACCTCCTGCATGTTTAACTACTACCTCTGCCATCATCAGCGCACCTACCTCTCTACTATCTATTAAGCATCATAACAACACTCTTATAACTCTCAGTCAATCCATACAACATACAACATTGCATAGCTATCAACACCCACAATGCAGCAACACCGTATTTATTAGCCTTCCATACACCAGTAACAGTAAGAATACTCATTACCAAGCACACTATAATTGCTACTATAAGAGACATACGCCAAACCACCTCACTACACAGCCTACAACGCCATTCTAAGCCTACTAATCATCTATCTAATACAATCCCTACAGATAGCTCATTACTAAGCTCAAAACTAATCTCAATTAATTTGATAAACACTGTTGACAATCAATTTGATATGCGATATAGTTAATCAAGATCAAATTTGAGGGGGAAAACAAACATGAGAAATGCAGACGTTATTTACGCCGACATCCTACCACGCGAGACGATTGAAGTAAAAAAACCAAAGATATCTTTATTGGTTTCCAAAATGACCAAAAAAGCCAAGCTTGAAGTTCATCAAGATATCATGAACCTTCTTAATGAAAAGCAAATTGAAATTGATAAGAATGTTAAGGATTACGGAAAAGGACACGAATTAACCAAAAAGGTCATGAATGAGTGGTTTGGAATGTTGGAAATGGCTCAGAAGCTCACGGGGTTAATGCCATGAGTTCAACATGCGAATCGTGCGGTTGTAAGCTAACTGTTAATCAAATTGAATCCGGTCATACATCCTGTGTAGAGTGCAACGAACTTTGGCATGAACGACTTTGTTCTGATGAGGTCAGGGAAGGTCACACAATGAGAAAATGCAACACTCCAGACCAAGATAGGGAAATACACAAAACCACCCACGGAGGCAAACGACCAGGAGCAGGAAGAAAACCATCAGGACGTAAACCCCAATCAATATACGTTACAGACGATGAGCTAATCAAAATCAAAGAATACATCCTATCACTAAGGACTGCTAAATAGGCGGTCCTTTTCCATGCCATGATAATGCAATTAATGTTTAAAAATAAATCTAATTAATTTGATAAACACCATTGACAATCATATTTGATTCTGTTAAACTAAATTCAAGATCAAAACATAAGGAGGAAAACACATGACTCACTTATATATTGTTCAACCTAGAGCACGCACGAGGATTATTCAACAATGAGAAGAGTGCTCAATTAATTGAGTACATCGACGGTAAACACCATCTTGTAGAAGCTAAATAAGAGGGGGAAGATTAAGATGACAATTGACAAAATAAAACACTATGTACCCGAACAGATTATTGCAACTATTAATGAATGCGTGAAACTCCAAGAGGTTGAAGTGCTCAAAAAGTGGTTAACCGATTGCACACAGGAAATTGAATTCAGACAATCTCAAAAAATCGATACATTCCCTTTGTACTACGAAAAAACCTATCTCGAAATGGTTCTATCCTAAGAGAGCTTTTGCTCTCGCTTCAACAAATCATAATCGGTTTGCTGAAGCGGAAGTAAAAACTAAGAGGAGGAAAAAGCAATGAGAGTCAGTGCAAAAACGTTAGAAACTTCAGTACATGTATTAAATTATTATACTAATCATAAGGTTAAAATATCATTTACTCAAGGTTGTGGAGTGTATTTGACCATTGATGATAAGGAGTATAAAAAGCAAATTGGCGAAAATACATTTACAGGAATAACCAATAAAAAAGCATATGAAATATTAAATAGTTACAATCAAGAAGTGATGAAAGGTTATGAAAAGAGTCGATAAAATCATGTTTTGATGGCGCAAAAAGCAGCCGACCATATTAGAGGAATTAAGGCCGAGTATTAATCAATAAGGCTAGCAGGGAGCCAATACCCTGCATTGAAGGAGGAAAAACAATGGCTAGTGGAGGAAAACGAGAAGGAGCAGGGAGAAAACCCTTACGAGATGCTACCGGAATAAACAAAACAATCCGCTTTACTCCTACAGAATGGGATGAAATAGTTATTAGGTCACATATCAAAGGCATTACGCCAAGTGAATATGTTAGACGAAAGGCTCTCGAATAGCGAGAGTCTTTTCTTTTACCCCCAGTAAGCCCTCAAACACCTCACAAGCTCACTAATATCAGATCGGCTACACTAATACTAATCAGATATTACTAAGCTCAAAAGCCATTGTAGACGCTCAAAACAATATTTTAAATAATCTTGATTTACCTATTGCGTTTCGTTACGTAACGTGTTATTATTACATCAATCAATAAATCATCGCTCGCGGAACACAGAAGATGTTCGGAGCTAGAAGGAGTTTTAAAAATGAAAAAAGCTTTATTATGGGAAAAACCTGAATCTGATGTAGTTATGGTTGATTCAGCCGATGTCGTTAAAAAGATTTACTTAGCCGATGAGGTTGTTTACAAGTTTGCTACACTAGATGTTAATCCGGAAAACGAAGCCCTACTAGATAGCCTGCTCAGTGACCTAAACTCATGCGAAGACACCGACGAAATAGAGGAGCTTCTAAACTCGAAAGGCCTCGAATGGGAATTAGCCAAAGAAACCGAGGTATGCAGAAACATTCTTTGCTTCTTCAGGGATTCACAAAGCATCGGATACCTTGACGATTGCGAAACATATTATGCTTTTGAATATCTCGACTCTGGTTCCAACTTCAAAGACTACTCTCTGGATGAGGATATGTCGGAAACCGTAGTAGAATACGACGATGAGCACAGCGAAAACCTTGACGAGTGGGACGGAAACAATTTCAACTACATCCACCAATTCGACCACGCTAGAAAATACCCAATCATCTCAATCGATGGCGAGAAGGTAGAGGGCAAATATCTGATTGAAGAATGGTCTCAGTACCAAGGAAGCCTACCAACCGGAAAAATAGTTGATGCGGATTGGACCGTTGAACAAGAAAAGGAAGAAAGGATGTTGAAATACTAATGGCAGCTAAAGTAATTCTTAAATTTGATGTCCTACCAGAGGAAAAGGAAAAGCTCGAAGCAATCTGCAATTCCCTTCATATATCCAAAATTGAATTCCTACGCCAAGCGATTGCACAAGCGGAATACAAGATCACTAAATAGGCAAAGGAGGCAAACACCATGTACAACGTCACAGTCTCAAATTGGCAAACAACCTTCTCCAAATCCTTCGACAATGTAGACAAAGCAATAGACTTTGCATACTCCTACAGCAATCGAGGAGGCTACCATGTAACATGTCAAAAAGTAAGGGAGGGGAATTAAGATGACTAAAAACGAAAAACGCGAGGAAATCATGGACAGATACCACGGAGTTATGGCGGAACGCAACCTCCAAGAAAAAGACGGCATCCACTACAAGAAACTAAGCCAAATAGCAAAACTCATACTTAACGAACTAAAGTCAGGGAATAACACGCGACACATAATGTTTCATAAAGGTGGGGGATTGGGATACGACTACAGATGCGAATAAGAGGGGATTCTTCCCTCGCTTCTCTCCATCAGCCAAACAAGTTGGTGGAAGGAAGCGAATGAAGAAAAACTAAGAAAGAAGGAATTGAAATGACGGTTAATGCAAATTTAGTTGGGCTAATAACTGAAAAGGAGAACTTGGAGCAAGTGGCAGACTTTATCCTCTCTGGATATTTTGGTTCTCTAAAGAAGTTACTGAATATTGCCGTGAACTCAGAGCCAAGAAAAGCTAATGCGGAAGAAATCGAAGACTATAACTCTTATATGGATACGGTAAAGCGAATAGGTGAAATTAATCAGAAATTAAAGGTTATCTGGATGACGAGGAAGGGAGTTGGTAATGTAGAAATAAGTAAAACCATGGGGTACAGGCCCGATTACGATTTCGATGGATTACTGACCAAGCCAGACTGATGCGCAAAAAGATTTGAATCAAAGAACTCTCGAATCAATCGAGGGTTTTTTTTGCCTATAACGGCCCCCGAACAGGTTTATTCTTCCTAAGTAGCTTTTCAATCTCCTCAAGCTCCCTATCTCCCCTTCTCCTTGCAATCTCTTCAGGGTTGATGCAGGTCAGTTCCTCATGGTCCCAGTATCGACAGGTGAAGCAGTTGATGTATGAGCTTTTATATGCAGCTATGAATGCAGCGCATGATGTACTCATAATCAATCTCACCCCCAAACAAATACAAAAGACGCGACAAGGCTATAATTAAGCCATTGCGCGTCTTTCTGCATTAAACTTCCGTACTTTAGGCGGGTAACGGATCACCCTGCATATTTACATTATAACATACCTAATTATCATAAAATGGTAATATTACCGTAGTAAAGCATGATTATACACACTTCCTGAAATAAAGATACCTCTGAAGCAATGGCCCCAGGACTTCCCACAACACTTCCAATGCAGCTTTATTTATCTTCCTCAACATCTCATTAGTGATATACACCCGTCCAACGCTATGCCGTTCATTAAACGCTATTTCTATATTTCTCCATGTCATAACCTCGAAATACTTCAATTCTATAACCGTCTGTTGCTCTTTAGTAAGTGCCTTTATCGCCTCGTCTATCTGCTCTATCTCTACAGTTTTATATCTAACCTTAGATTTGTCCTCATCAATCCATTCCTGCACTAACTCGGACGTTACTTCCCTCTGTACTGCCATGCGTTCCGTGGGTGACGTTGTAGTTGTCGCATGAGGCATACCTTCCACCCTGCTAAAACTATTCTCAAACATCCATAACTCGCCACTTTTTAAAGCGTCCTGCCATACAATAATTCTTTGTGATGCTGTAGTTATTTCAGCCTTATGCTTTTTGTAGAGCTTTAAGCGTTCTTCAAGGATGTTTTGACACTCTTTTATCATCGCTATGGTTATCGCCCCCCTTACCCCTTAATAACTGCAATCGTTTTTAATTTTTTAATAGGCTTAATCAAATCCAATTCGTTATTAATAACCTCATCAATATCCTTATAGGCTCCTAGGCATTCTTCGGCCACATTGCCCTTCTTATGCTTGCCTAGAATGACTCCCTTGGCTTTTAAATCCGTTAGCGTAGCTTCTACCGTGAATTGTCTCCCAGCTTCTTTACGCCCCATCCTACGCCCTGCTCCATGGCTACAGGACATGAAGGAATTTTTGTTTCCAAGACCTTCAACAATGTATGACGAACTCCCCATAGCTCCAGGAATAATACCAAATTCACCTTCTCGCGCCCTAATTGCCCCCTTACGATGAATCCATACATTTTTACCAAAGTGATGTTCTATTGTTGCATAATTGTGGTGAGCGTTCACCTTTATAGACTGCTCGAAGGTTATTCCTGAATCAACATATTTAGCAACGGAGTGAAAGAGATTAGCAATTGATATATCCATCATTTGTTGTCTGTTTTCCATTGCGAACTCTTGAGCCAAATTCATCCAAGTAATATAAGATTGACCTTCTATGGAATCGACAGGCAGGAATGCTAATTCCCATTCTTTAGGGATTGAAGAAAACCATCTTGCATTAATCTCTACAGCCTTATGGTTAAAGTAATCACAAATCTTTTTACCAAGGCTTCTTGATCCGGAATGAAGCATAACAGCGACCATTCCCTTATCATCCTCTTGTAGCTCGATAAAGTGGTTATTGCCTCCCATTGTACCCATTGAAAAGTAAGCGGTTTCAAGGTTTGATAATAAATCACAGGCATAACCTAATTTCTCATCCCCGTATTTTAAGGCCGTATCAATGCATTTGCTCTCCTGCTTTTCTTTATGATGGTTGAATCCAACCGGAACGCTCCGCATGATATTGTTAATAATCACATGCGCCAAATTCCCTTGCCCTGTTTCAGTCTCGCGTAATAACTTGGCAGGAATATTTGTTTGAACAAAAGCCATTCCGCACCCGATGTCAACACCAACGGCATTTGGAACGATGATGTTTTCAGTGGCAAGAACACCACCTATAGGCATTCCGTATCCCTGATGGCAATCTGGCATTAAAGCTATGTGCTTAAAGGCAAAGGGCAAGTTCGCTAAGTTCCTAGCTTGATTCATTGCCCCCTCTTCAATGTTATCTAACCACATTTTTATAGGCAATTTCGTTTGGTCATATTCAACTCGCATTTTTATTACCCCCCCTCTTATAGATATTTAATAACCTTTCCTCTGCCTTTTGCATATCCCATTTCGTAGTGCGAACCCTTGCTATCTACCCATGTAGGGAGGAAATAAACGGCATCGCATACATCAATCATAGCAGTACATATGTGTAGATACTCAGACTGTTCAAACCCTTCCGGCAAAAGCGATGGGTTCAACACGGTCATTCCCTCGCTTTTTAATTCTGCTTGGGCCTTCATAAACTCCACTTCATGATTGTTGTTACCTGTTATTTTTCCGGCTATATAGGCTTTTTTAATATCGTTAGACATTTTAATTTACCCCCCTTATTTCAAGCTTCCCAATTGTTCAACGATATTTTGAAACGCAGCGTATTCTGGATTGAT
>Ga0209318_1001139_pt1 | contig 18449 bp, 11 predicted proteins | sample RifGroE1_FD_183999 | JGI IMG/M metagenome (GOLD analysis project Ga0209318, IMG submission 183999) | Groundwater microbial communities from Rifle, Colorado, USA - Groundwater E1 (SPAdes) (version 2) | ecosystem: Environmental > Aquatic > Deep subsurface > Groundwater | place: Rifle, Colorado...
AACCAACTGTTATTTACTTCTTCTTTGTATATTTTAATTTTCCCAAGATCTCTTCTTAGCATCCTAAAGATCACGAAGCCAAAGAATCCCCATGCCACTAACCACACCAATCCACCGTTGGCGAATTGAGTGAATAGCTCACTTCCTCCATAGTAGAAATTTACTCCATTGTATTGAAGTAAGTTCTGATTTAAAGGTTTATATAGATTGTAGGCAACAGAATATGTATCCATACCCATTCCAAGCAATCCTCTACCAAATGATGCCACAAAGACAGAAGCTGCAATTATCCAAGAAACATCTGAGCCAAGCGAAACTTGAGCTACAAGGTTAATGCTCTTAGGAATTATTATTGTCCTTAATGATGGAATTTGTAAAAGTATGGTTGGAATTAAAACAAACAATATTATTCCAACTACAGTTATCAATATATCTTTTGAAACTACCTTTTCAACCTTAAGTCTCCTCACTCCAAAGAACCATAAGGCAATCAAAAGGAGTACAAACAAAATTATCAAACCTATTCCTTGATTAATTGAGAATATCCATATATTAATGCCTGACAATACAGAAGCTACAATTGCGATAGTCAATGCGGTTCGCTTACCGTGCCTATTGAGAATGAAATCTACAATAAATCCAGTACTGATTAACATCATAATGAAATTAACAAGCAGATGGGTTTTTGAAGATCGTAATAATGGTAATCCTATTTGAGCAAGATCCTTATATACTGGAATAAAGCCCCATATATTAACACCTATAAACGAAAATATACTCAGTAGGTTAACAATTGTAAAACCAACCATAAATGCAAATAGCGCAGTCTTAATTTCCTTAACATTCTTTATAAATGTTCTTGCCGAAATACACAGAAGCAATATTGATACAAAAACAATCAATCCTGCACCCAATCTCCCATCGGTTCCCCAAAGACTACTGCTAATATCTTTTGAAAAAATAGTGGAAAGAAGAAAGGAAACTAGAATCGCAAGAATTCCTCCATCTAAAGCACTCTTTAAAAAAGTTCCTTTCCCTTCCCATATTAGTTTGATTATCTCTAAACTAATAACTATTGTTGAAAGCCCAAGTATTACTAAAGACATACCTCTTTCTGTCCAATCCCAAGGGAATGGCATAATAGCAAGTGGCGTTATAAACAGGATTAGAAAGAAAAGATATTTCTGTATCACAGGAATACTTAATTTCTTCTTTTCTACGGTCTTAGAATCTGTAAGCATATCAGGCAGTTTGGATAGTTTAGTACGTAAATCCTACCATAAAAAAAAGAGGAGACCAACAGTCTCCTCTTCCTATAGTGAAGCTAGGATTTTACTCTACAACTTCGCCTTCTTCAGCCTTTTCTTCATCTTTCTTTTCCTCATCTTTTTTAGGTTCGTCTTTTGACTCTTCCTTTGGAGATTCTTTCGCTGCTTTTTCATACATTTTTTTGCCAATTTCCTGCAACTTCGTAGAAAGCTCTTCAGTTTTCTTTTCGACTTCTTTTTCATCAAAGTCTTCCTTCTCTATGAGCTTTTTTAATTCCTCTGACTTTTCAGTTAATTCTTTCTTGTCAGATTCTTCTACTTTGTCTGCATTTTCTTTAAGCAATTTCTCTGTACTGAAGCAAAGCGTATCTGCCTCATTCTTCTTCTCAGCTCTCTGCTTTTTCTTTTTATCCTCATCTGCATGCTTTGCAGCTTCTTCAACCATCTTTTCGATTTCTTCATCCTTAAGACCTGTGGTTGCAGTTATGGTTATCTTTTGCTCTTTCATTGTAGCTTTGTCTACAGCTTTAACATTTAAGATACCGTTTGCATCAATAGAGAATGAAACCTCAATCTGAGGAACACCTCTTGGTGCAGCTGGAATACCATCAAGCACAAAGGTTCCTAAAGTCTTGTTATCTGCTGCCATTTCTCTTTCTCCTTGGAGAATATGAATCTCTACTGCTGGTTGACTATCTGCTGCAGTTGAGAACACTTGTTTCTTTTCTACAGGGATAGTTGTATTTCTTTCGATCAATTTGGTCATGACTCCACCAAGAGTTTCTAAACCAAGGGAAAGTGGTGTTACATCTAAAAGAGTAATGTCTTTAACATCACCACCTAGGACTCCACCCTGGATTGCGGCACCTACACCTACGACCTCATCAGGATTTACTCCTTTGTTTGGTTCTTTTCCAAAGATTTCAATTACCTTCTTGATTACTGCTGGCATTCTTGTCATACCACCAACTAGTAAGACTTCGTTTACATCTTCAATCTTAAGTCCAGCATCTTTCAGAGCTTTCTTACATGGTTCTTCGGTAGAATCAATCAAATCTCCTACTAATTTCTCAAGTTGAGATCTAGTTAGAGTTTCTTTCAAATGCTTTGGGCCACTTGCTCCTGCTGTAATATAAGGGATATTGATTTCTGTCTGCTCAGAGCTAGAAAGTTCTACTTTTGCTTTTTCTGCAAATTCTCTCAATCTCTGTAATGCAGTTGGATCTTCTCTTAAATCAATTCCTTCTTTCTTCTTAAACTCATCTGCAAGGAAATCGATAACTCTTTGATCGAAGTCGTCCCCACCTAAGTGAGTATTACCATTGGTTGAGAGTACTTCAAATACTCCTTCTCCAATTTCCAATACTGATACATCAAATGTACCACCACCAAGGTCAAATACGACAATCTTCTCATCCTTACCTTTGTCTAGACCATATGCTAATGCAGCTGCGGTTGGTTCATTTACAATTCTCTTAACATCCAAACCTGCAATTTTACCTGCATCCTTTGTAGCCTGTCTTTGAGAGTCATCAAAATATGCTGGAACTGTTATTACAGCTTCAGTTACTGGCTCACCCAAGAAATCTTCTGCATCCTTTTTCATTTTTCCAAGAATCTTTGCAGATATCTCTTGTGGTGTATACCACTTATCTTTCATTTTAACTTCAACTCCACCGTTAGATGATTTTCTCATCTCAAATGGTAAGAGTTTGATATCTCTCTGTACCTCAGGATCATCCCATGATCTACCAATTAGTCTTTTGACAGAGTAAATGGTTCCTTCTGGGTTAGTAACAGATTGATTTTTGGCTAAAACACCAACTAGGGTTTCGCCTTTGTCATCCATAGCTACAACAGATGGAGTTAATCTTCCACCTTGAGCGTTAGGGATAACTACGGGTTTTCCACCCTCCATTAGGGACATAACTGAGTTAGTTGTTCCTAAATCTATACCTATAATTTTTGACATATTATTTATTTTAAAAATTTAATTACTATTTTGAGACAACGACACGTGCGGGACGGATTACTGTGTTGTCTAATATATAGCCTGGTTGAGCCAAGCCATATATTTCACCACTAGTTCCTTCTCCAACCATAGCAACTGCCTCATGTATATTTGGATCAAATTTTGTTCCTTTTTCAGGTACATACTGTTTCAAACCAAAGTCTTCAAATGATCTACTTAATGACTGAAAGATTGCAGCTATTCCTGAGAGCCATGCTTTCCCATTTTCATCTAAATTCAAATCTTTACTTGCATCGATAGCTAATGTTAATGAGTCTAAAGATGGGATTACAGATTCTGCTAAATTCTTTCTGGTTTGGAAGAATCTTAATTCATTTCTTTTTTCAGCACTGTTTGAGAGGTTCTGGTAATCTGCCAAGGCTTTTTTTAACTGATTTTCAATGATCAACTTTTCATCCTCCACCTTATCAATATTCAACGTAAGTTCATTGATATGATTTCTTAATTCTGCACATTCTTTACATTCAACTTTGTTGTTTGTTTCTTTTTTCATTCTAATATTTGTAATGTTATCTCCATCCAGACATGGATGATTCTAATGAGGATTTAACTTCTTTAAGGGCTGGTATTACTTTGGAGTAATCCATTCGCTTTGAACCTAATATTCCTACATATCCCGTATCTCTTCCCCAGAATGGGATCTTGGTGAAGGCCATTGCACAGTCTTGTAATGTTCCAACTCCAGATTCCCCACCGATTAGTAGAGAAACTCCGGATCCCGAATATTTTTCTGTTATATTTTTTAAGAACACTTCATCTTCTAATATATTTACTATGCTTCTAATTTTCTCTATTGATTGAAATTCATCAAATGAGAGGAGATTTGCTAATCCGTAATATCGTATATCTTCATCTAATATGAGGAAGACTACTGAGTCTGTTTCCTTTGAAAGGATATGTAGTACAGATTTAATAACTATGTCCTTCGAGAATCTGTCTCTGAATATTCCTTGTCTAATCTCGATACTCATTAATGGGTTAATTACATTTCTTCCAAGCATTTCACTAACATAGAGTCTCAATGCTTGATCTGTTGGTAATCTTCCAGAGGAAGAATGTGTTTGTTCTAGTAATCCTAACTGCATTAATTTAACCATTTCATTTCTAATGGTTGCGGAGCTTACGCCAAGGTGGTATTTTTCAACCAATGACAATGATCCGACCTCTTCGGCATCTCCCATAAATTCTTTTATTATGGCCATGAGTATGGCTTTTTGTCTTTCTGTTATATCCACTTTAGCAGATACTAAGGTTAGGTGCTAAAGTATATGGTAAGAAATATAGAACGTCAAGGGGTGTCTACTCCGAGCCAGGCTATAGCCTCTCCTTAGTTCAGAAAAAGTTAATCTGTTAGAAAGCTTTCTACTAGGTTGTTTTAGTCTAAATAGCCAAAAACTATTCGAGAATATTTCCTACTTTAAATATGTGAGACACAAAAAGACAATAACCAATACCGCCTCAGAAAACATGAATAAACTTAGAATCAAGGCCAGGCTAAAGCCAGGCCTGTAAATATTGTCAAAACCCCTATTCTTTGATATACTCCTACTCATCATGGAAACAATAACACTAGAAAAAAGAACTGTCTTAGGAAAGAAAAATCGAGATCTTCTCGCTCAAGGCTTTATCCCTGCAGTTATATATAATGCAAAAGGTGAATCTACAAACGTACAGGTTGATGCATCAGCAGGTAAGAAACTAGTCAAAGTAGCAACATCAACAACAATCTTTGAAGCAAAACAAGATGATAAATCATCCAAGGTATTGATTAAAGATGTAGACTTAAATCCTGTTACAGACGTAATTAGACATATCTCATTCTTTGAAATTGATGAAAACAAAGAGATGGTCTTCTCAATTCCTTTCGAAATCATTGGTATATCTCCAGCAGTTAAGAACAATCTAGGTATTTTGGTTAAGGTACTCGCAGATATCGATGTAAGATGTAAGTTAGCTGATCTTGTTCCTTCAATCACAGTTGATATCTCAAGCTTAGATCATCCAGGTCAAATAGTTGGTGTACATGATATTAAACTTCCAGAAGGTATGGAATTGATGAACAAGGATCTTGAGCAAGCTACAATTGTAACTATAACTGAAATTCAGAAAGAGGAAGAAGTTGTTGTTGCAGCACCAGTTGAAGGTGAGACTGCAGAAGGTGAAACTCCTGCGGAAGCAACTCCAGAAGAAGAAAAAGAAAAATAGTCTTTCCCAATCCCATATAAACCTATATAATTACCTATGATTAGTGTAATTATTACCTCATTCAAAGAACCAAAAACTATTGGCAGATGTATTAAATGCATAGCAGATAGAAAGTATTCAGGTATAACTTCCCCTTTTGAAATTATCCAAGTCTCTCCAGACGAATTAACACTAAAAGCCGGTAAGAAAGAGGCCAATATTCTTGGTCTATCCAAGCGTGAATATCGCCATATCATAGATCCGCATAAAGGAAAACCAACGGCATTAAAGATGGCTTTAGAAAAAGCTAAAGGTGAAATCATAATCCTTACTGATGGGGATACATATTTTGAAGAAAATGCCGTAGCAGAATTAACCAAACCTTTTGAAAATGAGACTGTAGGAGGGGTTAGTGGTAGACCAAAGTCTCAAGATGAGAAGAATAATGCCTTTGGATACTGGGGTCACCTGCTCTCTGACGCTGCAGACCACAGGAGAAGCCGTACAATGGTCCAAATCAATGAGAAAGACTATTATATTAGTGAGAACACCTTCTTTCCTATGAGTGGATATATTATGGCTATTAGGAACCTCAAATTTGATATTCCTGTGAATGTGCTTTCTGATGATGCATATATTTCATATACCTTAAGGAATATGGATATGAATATTGCATATGCTCCCAAAGCGGTCTGTTATGTTAAATATCCTACTAATTTAAAAGACTATTACAAACAGAAGGTCCGATCTATTGGTGGGTTTAAACAGTTAGAAAGGTTTGATGTATTTAAAAAGGACAAACAGAGTAGAAGTTTTTTTATTGAACTCCCCTATGCTTTTTATGTCTTTAAATATGCTAAAAACTTTAATGAATTTATATGGTCCATATGCCTATTCCCAATACGATTGATTACATGGATAAAGATATTGTGGGAAAGAGTGATATTAAGGAAAGATATGGGCAAAAATGGTTGGGAGAGAATAGAGAGTACAAAGTAGTCCCCTACTCTTTTCTTCCAATTTTATAACCTCAGGCAGAATATTATGTATAGATAAAAAAAGAGGACCTTTCGGTCCCCTTTCAATTTCAAATCAAAGTTGATTAGACTACCATCTGAAATGTGCAAATGCTTTATTAGCTTCTGCCATTCTTTCAGTATCGATCTTCTTCTTCATTGCATCACCCTCTCCACCAAATGCTGATACTAATTCATCCATAAGAATAACATCAAAGTTCTTACCAGATTTCTTTCTAGCACTATCTACAACCCATCTTACTGACAATGTTTCCTGTCTTCTAGGAGATACTGGCATTGGGACAGAATAGTTAGCACCACCTACTCTTCTAGCTTTAATTTCTAATGCAGGTCTGATGTTATCGATAGCCTTGTTGAAGAATGCGTTAACATCCTCTTCCTTAACTCTCTTTGCACCATTCTCCAAAGCCGAATATACTAAATCCTCTGCTGTAGATTTCTTACCATCTTGCATTACCTTGTTTATTAATCTGGAGATTACGATATTACCGTATTTCTTGTCTCCAATCTGTATTTTCTTTTTAGCTCTATGTCCTCTACTCATAATTACTTATTATTAATTAAATCTATTCGGAATCTTTACTTCCTTTAGCACCGTACTTTGATCTAGCTTTCTTTCTGCCTTGTACACCTGCTGTATCATACTTACCTCTTACTACGATGTATTTAACACCTGGGAGGTCCCTCTTCCTACCTGCTTTAATCAAGACAACTGAGTGTTCCTGCAAGTTATGTCCTTCTCCTGGTATGTAAGCTAAAACTTCCATTCCATTAGAAAGTCGAACCTTTGTTATTTTTCTTAACGCTGAGTTAGGTTTCTTAGGTGTCATTGTTCTAACCTGTAAACACACCCCTCTTTTAAAAGGATTGCTCTCTCTTGCATATCTATTTTTCAAAGGATTGAAGTTTGTTGCTAATGCAATGTACTTCGTCTTCTGAGTTTTAGATTTCCTAGGTTTTCTTATTAATTGGTTTATTGTTGGCATGGTCGGTATTATATAACAAATTCAACTAAAAATTAAGCTCTTCCAAATTTCTTATGTCTGGAACTGCTGCGCTCTCACCTGCAGGGATCAACCTACCGATGATTACATTTTCTTTCATTCCTCTCAAGAAGTCCGTCTTACCGAGGATTGCGTTACTTGTCAAAACTCTGACTTGCTCCTGGAAGGAGACTGCAGACAAGAAACTTTCGGTATTTAAGGATGAGGTTTTTATACCTAACATTCTTGGGATTACTAAAGCTTTATTCTTTCCTTGGTCAGAAACAAGACTATTCTTTGCTTCTGCTAAGAACCTATTCACTAATGAACCTACTAAGTAATCTGTATCTCCAGAGTCAACAACTTTTCCAAGTCTTGCCATCTGCCTTAAGATTATCTCAATATGTAAGTCATCAATTGGGACACCCTGTTCATTGAACACCTTCTGTACTCCATCAAGGATATACTTCTGTGCAGTCAATATGTCAGCTGTATCTGCCAATTTCTTTGGGTCTATTGAGCCTTCAGTTAACTGTTGACCTGCTTTTACACTATCTCCGTCTTGTATGAGAACAGTTATTCCTGGGAGTACTGTTACAACTTCCTCAGCTTTTGCTCTTCCCTCAAGTGTTAAGATTCCACTATCGATTGTAACTTTTCCATCAAATGGAGCTTGCTTTTCAACTTCATCAACATCTATGAACATCAATTGACCTGCTTTTAATTCTGCACCATCTTCAACGATTACTTTCTTTGCCTTAGAGATTACATAGTATCTAGGTAATTTCTTTTCTCCAACGATTGTAATTGTTGCAGATTCATCTTCAGCAATATCAACATGTGCTTTTCCTGTTAAGGAAGATATATCGGCTTCAGCCTTAGGTGTTCTAGCTTCAAACAATTCTTCAATTCTTGGAAGACCCTGTGTGATATCGACCTTAGCAACACCACCCTTATGGAAAGTCTGCATAGTCATCTGTGTACCTGGTTCTCCGATTGATTGAGCTGCAATTACACCAACTGCTTTACCCATTTCTACTTCCATTCCATTTTCCAAGTTCAATCCGTAACACTTCTTACAAAGTCCAAGTGGAGATGTACATAGCATTGGAGATCTTACAAAGACTTCCTCTACCTTAGATTCATCTATCAATTTTGCAATTGCTTTTGTGATCGATTCATTCTTCTGTGCTATTACTTTTCCATCAATTTCAACATCTTTGGCCAATGTTCTTCCAAAAAGTCTATCTGTGTAAGAGATTCTTCTATCATCAGATCTACTCATGATCATACCTTCTCCCTCATATCCACAATCATCTTCTCTGATGATTACATCATGAGCTACCTCAACCAATTTTCTAGTTAAGTAACCAGAAGATGAAGTCTTAAGGGATCTATCTGCAATACCTTTTCTACCACCATTTGCAGCTACAAAGTATTCAAATGCTCCAAGACCATCTCTATAGTTGCTTTTAATAGGCATTGGCACCCAGTTACCTCTTGAGTCTCTAACAACACCCTTGATAGTCAAAACCTGTCTTGCCTGGATCTTACCACCATTTGCACCAGATTCTACCATCTCGTATACAGAGTTGTGTTTGTCTAACTTTGTCCATGCCTCATCTGCTAATTCGTTTGCGAAGTCATCCCACATAGTTGTGGAAATGTTAATCTTCTCGCTCTTTGTCATCAAACCTTGCAAGTAGTTCTCTTGCAACTGTTCATCCTTCTCTTCCATCTTCTTCAACTCACTATCAAGATTGAAATCAAGATTACAATCTTCCATTGCGAATGAGAATCCAAGATCTGTTGCATATTTGAATCCCAACAACTTCATATTGTCTAAAAGTTCTACGACAACTTCCATTGGCTTGGTATTCTTAATATCATCAATGATCGTATTAACAGTTTTATTGTTTACTCTTTCGTTTACAAAATGGTAATCCTCAGGAAGGATGGTGTTGAAGATCACTCGTCCAACAGAAGTTTTAATATCCTCACCCTTGATTCTCACAAGTATTTCTTCATTGATATCTATTACGACATCTCTCTCATATGCTCTGATTGCATCTGCAGCACTTGAGTATATCTTTGGTTTTTTACTTTCATACAGATCGGTCATTAGGTAGAAACCTAACAACATATCCTTTGCAGGACTTGCCAATATCTGACCGTTAGAGATATTGATAATGTTCTTTGAGGACATCATTTCTCTTTCAGCTTCATTTCTTGCTTCCTCAGTTAAGAGGATATGTACTGCCATTTGGTCTCCATCGAAGTCTGCATTGAATGCTTTACATACTAATGGGTGGATTCTGATTGCTTCTCCTTCTACCAACTTAGGGTAAAATGCTTGTACACTATATTTGTGTAAAGTTGGAGCACGATTTAGTAATACAGGTTTGTTCTTGATTACTTCTTCCAAGAGATCCCATATGATATCTTCTTGCTCTTCAATCATTTCTTTAGCCATTCTAATATTTGGAGCTATCTCTCGATCCAGCAATTTTGCAATTACGAATGGTTTGAACATTTCCAATGCTACTGATTTTGGTAAGCCACACTGGTCAAATTTCAAACTTGGATCTCCATCAATAACAGCACGACCTGAGTAGTCAACACGTTTTCCTAGCAAGTTCTTTCTGAACAATCCCTTCTTACCTCTCAAATCATCTGTTAATGACTGATATGGTAATCGCTTGTTGTTCATCATAGCCTTTGAAGGTCTATGTGAGTTATCTATTAATGCATCGACAGATTCCTGCAACATTCTCTTTTCATTTCTCAAGATAACGTCAGGAGCACCGATCTCTATCAATCTTCTCAATCTATTATTTCTGTTGATAATTCTTCTGTATAAGTCATTTAAGTCTGATGTAGCAAATTTACCACCTGATAGAGGAATAATAGGTCTGAGTTCTGGAGGAAGTACAGGAAGGATATCAATAATCATCCAACTTGGATCGATTGTATTCTTCTTGAATCCTTCAAGATACTGAATTCTTACAATTGTAGCAGCCTTCTTCTCACCTTTTTCCTTTTCAACAGCTTTTCTTAATTTCTTAATTTCCTTTTCAATATCCATATTTTGGAGCATTTTCTTAACAGCTTCTGCACCCATTAATGCTTCGAAGAAAAGAAGGTCTCTTTCTTCGAGATTCATGTACTCATCTTCGCTCAAGACTGTCCCTACTTTCAATTTTTCAATTGTTTGGAATACTTTTATGTAGAATGCATCTAATTGCTCTTCTTTTTCGGCATATACTTTTCTTACCTTTGCTAATGCTTGATTTCTCTTATGTTCTAATTGACTCAATTTGAATTCATTAGACTTCTCTTTTCCTTTCTTGGTTTCTTTAATGTTTTCAGTAAACATTTCTTCTGTAGCTTTTAACTCTACTTCTAGTTCTGTATTCAAAGCTTCTATTTCTTGTTTCTGTAACTCTTCTGCCTTTGCAACAATTTCAACCTTCTTATCTTTATCTACCTCAGTTACCATATACCTAGTGTAGTATATGACGGAGAGTAATTTTTTATGTGAGATGTTTAAAACAATAGACATCTTGTTTGGGATTCCATATGCAAACCATACGTGTGCAACAGGTACTGATAATTCAATATGGCCCATTCTTTCTCTTCTTACATCAGAGGTTGTGACCTCTACTCCACACTTATCACAAACAATCCCCTTATATCTGATCTTTTTGTACTTACCACAGTAACATTCATAGTTCTTGGTAGGGCCAAAAATCTTCTCACAGAAGAGACCATCTGGTTCTGCTCTAAAAGTTCTGTAGTTTATTGTCTCTGCTTTTGTTACTTCACCATATGACCAATCTAAGATCTGGTCAGATGAAGCTAATGTCAATCTTAAGACATCAAAGTCTTTTAATCCTTGTCTATTATTTTGCTTCTTCATTTGTTACCTCCTCAACTTCTCTCGAAGAATTATTTGAAATTAAGTCTAAGTTTAAGCAAAGTGCATTTAACTCTTTGATTAATACTTTGAATGACTCTGGTATGTTTACATTCTCTATCTTATCCCCATGGATGATAGCTTTGTAAGCTGCAGATCTTCCTTTAATGTCATCTGATTTGATTGTCAACATCTCCTGTAGAGCATAAGGTGCACTATGTGCTTCTAATGCCCATACTTCCATTTCTCCGAATCTTTGTCCACCCATTTGTGCTTTTCCGCCAAGTGGCTGTTGAGAAACTGCAGTGTATGGTCCTGTAGATCTAGCATGTACTTTCTCATCTGCAATATGGTGTAATTTCAATACATATTTGATACCAACAGTAATCTTGTTTGGGAACATCTTACCTGTTCTTCCATCAAACAAATCTACTTTCTGAATCATTTCTTTACCTTGCTTTGCAAGTTCCTGTTTCAACCACTCTAAATTCTCACCTTCAAAGATTGGGAATGCTAATTTCTCATTCAACATCTTTGCATATCTACCGAAGTGAATCTCTGTTGCCTGACCCATGTTCATTCTTTTTAGGAATGTTGGTGTCAAAACAATATCAACAGGTTCACCATCTTCAGTAAATGGCATATCTTCAATAGGTCTAATAGCTGCAATTGTATTTTTGTCTCCGTGTCTTCCTGCAATCTTATCTCCGAAGTCTACTTTCTTTGTATCTGCTACCCATACCTTTACTTCATGTAATACTCCTGGTTGTAATTTATCACCTTGGTCTGCGGAAAGAATCTGGCTTCTGATTACGATGCCTTCTTCACCGTGAGGCATTCTGAGTGAGTTATCTCTAACATCACTTGCAGACTCTCCGAAGATTGCTCTAAGTAATCTCTCTTCTGCTGTTAATTCTTTTTCACCTCTTGGTGCGACTACACCTACGAGAATATCTCCCGCTTTGACTTTGACACCAGTTCTAACAATACCTTGCATATCCAACTTCTGTAGAATTCTGTCATTTACATGAGGAATATCTGCAGTTATTGTTTCTGCTCCTAATTCAGTATCTCTAACTTGAACGGTATGCTCTCTGACGTGTATGGAGGTAAGTAAATCATCTCTAACTATTCTTTCAGAAATGATTACAGAGTCCTCATAGTTATATCCTTCGTAGAACATCAATGCTGCTTTCAAGTTTATACCTAGTGACAATTCACCATTGATCATTGTAGGACCATCAACGATAGCATCACCTTTTTTGAATGTATCCCCAACATTAAGAATAGGTTTCTGTGTGAAGCATGTATTGTCATTACTTCTGTAGAATGAGATCAGATCATAGTCTCTGAGACCCAATTTCTTGTATTTGATAGATACTTTTTTACCATCAACATAGTAAACCTCTCCATCATCTTCAGCAAAGACACCCCATGAGGATTGTCTTGCAACTGTTTCTTCCATTCCTGTACCAATTAATGGGCTCTCTTGTTTAATCAAAGGAACAGCCTGTCTTTGCTGGTTAGCACCTGTTAAAGCTCTCATTGCATCATTGTGTGACACAAATGGAACCAATGCCATACCTAAACCTGCTTGCTGACCTGCGAGTACATCTACGAAATCAACTGCACTAACATCTTCCAATACAAAGTCACCTTTGTGTCTTACTGGTACTAATTTATCTGTAATATTTCCCTGTTCATCGGTACCGACAGTTGCAGAAGAGATATAGAATCCTTCTTCATCCATAGCATCAAAATAAACAACCTCATCAGAGATGAAGGATTTTACTTTAACTTCTTTTATTTCTTTTACTGCAGAGATCTTCTCTGCCAAAGCCTTATCTATTGTAGTATCAGCTTTTGCAATTGTTTTCTTTCCAGACATAAGATCTTCAGAAAGAATTCTTCCTTCTAAAACTGCTTTATTGTTCTTAACAACTTTCAATACTCTTCTGTATGGTGCTTCTAAGAACCCAAATTCATTGATTCTAGCCAACATTGCAAGCTGTGTAACAACACCAATGTTTGCACTCTCTGGACTGGTTACTGGGTCAAACTTTGAGTAATGTGAGTTATGGACTTCACGAATTGAGAAAGTTGCTCTCTCTTTTGTGATACCACCAGGACCACCTGCCGTTACTTTTCTCTTATTCTCTAATTCTGAAAGGATATTGGTCTGATCCATGAAGCTTGATAGTGCATTTGCTCCGAAGAATGATTGAATGGAAGCTGCAATTGGTTTGGTTCCAACTAACATAGAAGGAGTAACCTTGGCATCTTGACCATACAAACTCATCTTATCCTTAATATTCTTTTCTAATCTTCCAATACCTGCAATTAACTGTCTTTCTAAAATTTCACCAACACTTCTGATTCTTCTGTTACACAAGTGATCAATATCATCAGCAGGAATTACTCCATTATTTGTCTGGATTAATCTCTTAACAATCAAAATGATATCTTTCGGGTAAAGCATAACTTCATCAGGATTATTGATGTCATATGATGTACCTAATTTTCTGTTTAACTGGTATCTACCAATCTTGCCAAGGTTAAACTTTCTTACATTGAAGAAGTTACTCTTGATATATTTCTCAGCACTATCAATAGTGACTGATTCATCAGGTCTTAACTTGTTGTAAATACTGATTACTGCTTCTTCCTTACTCTTTGTGAAATCTCTAGCTAATGTTGCTTCAATATATTTATTCTCTTCATCTGTATCTACATCTGCGAATAATTTTCTAATTTCATCATCTGTTTCCCATCCGAAGACTCTTAGAAGTTCTGTAATCAAAACCTTAGGTCTCTTAGGTAAAACTCTCATTGAAATAACATTGTGTCTGTTAGTATCGATTTCATACCATGGACCCATTCCAGGCATCAATCTAACTTTATGCAATGTTCTGTATGGTAATTTTTCGTCTACTTCGTACAAAACACCCTCAGCTCTAACGATTTGATGTGTAACAACTCTTCTAACACCATTAAATACAAACACACCATCTTCAGTCATAATTGGGAGATCAGCAATGAAAATTTCTTGCTCCTTAATCTCTCCAGTCTTGTTGTTTAAAAGTTGAACCTTAGCATATACAGGAACTTCGTAAGAAAGACCCTTTGCAATGGCCTCTTCAACTGTTCTGTATGACTTTCCAAATCTAAAATCTTTAAATTCCAAAGTCCACATTTTCTCCATAGTATCCTTAACAGGATTAATCTTGGTGAAAAGTCTTTGGAACCCACTGGCATAGAAATCATTAAACGAAGCATTTTGAGCTTCAATTAGACTTGGGAAATCTGTACCAGAGGAATACCCTAGTCCCAAATCTATTCTCCCGGACCTATTGCTTTGAGGTTTGATCATAAGACGATATTTTAGTAATGTTATAACATATTACTCTTGCTCTCAAGTGGCGGAATGATTCCTGCGAACCAATAATAAACCGCATTATAAAGCAAAAACTTAGGAACTCGAAGGATATTATCATATTTAATGGCATTAGTCAAAGGTTTTTAGCACCTTTTATGCTATTCACTTAAAATCCTGAGTATAGTATGGTATATATGTACTTTGTAATAATCTCAAATTTACTTTATTATATACTACAAATGCCCAGAAGAAAGAAAAAAGAACCAATTACAATTAAAAGCAGCGAAATAAAAATTCTTGTCGGAATAGCGCTTTTTTTGCTTGGACTCACCATTGGCCTCTCCCCATTCATACATCAGCAATCAGCACTTTTTGACACCATAACCCTACAGTTAGGATATTCAGCAATTTCATGGGGTATTTTACTCATATATATATCTTTCTTTTTACTAACCAAAAGTAAGCGATTCAAATCAGTAAGACAGGTTGGTGGATTGTTACTTTTCTCAGCTTGTTTAAGTACATTACTTTCCTTCTGGCAAACCGCAGATCAGCTCAATAGCTCAGATGCGCTAAGAGGTGCCGGTGGAGAATTGGGCAAAATGTTCCATTTGGCATTAAATAGTACTTTTGGAAACCTGCTAGAAATCATCATCGTCCTAGTATTTCTAGTAATTGCCTTCTCATTGATAACAGGAACAACATTGGAGCAGATACTAGAATTTGTAGAAACCCCAATTAAAGATGGAGAAAAGAAAAAATTTAGTTTCAGCAATCTCTTTGGTGGATTTAAGATAGATAGTGATGGTGAAAGAAATATCGATGGAACACAAATGAATATTCCTAATTCTGATATGGATAAAGAACCAGAGATAAGGATGTATGGTGAGGATAATAAAAAAGATGAAGAAATAGATCAGGAGCCACAGATAAAAACTCCTTCACAGGATGATGTATTTCCAGAAAGTATTCCTGATTCCCAAACTTCCACAAAAGATCTCGCAGAACCACAAAGACCACGATTTACCAACTGGATCTTCCCCAATATCGATGTATTACAAGAAGGAGAAGTACAGAAACAGGATGAAAAACTCTACAGAGCGAAAGCAACTGTAATAGAAACTACTCTTAAAAACTTTGGCATACCTGCAAAGGTTGTAGAAATTGCAGTTGGACCAACCGTTTTAAGATTCTCCTTGGCCATAACCGTAGGTATTAAAGTCTCAAGAATTAAGAATCTTAGTAATGACCTAGCTCTCGCATTGGCATCTCAATCCTCATGCGTAAGAGTCGAAGCTCCAATTCCTGGAACATCATTTGTTGGGGTGGAAATTCCAAATCCAACACCAAACTACGTATACACAAGAGATATGATAAAGAAGTTAAGACAGGAAGCTGAAAAATATGAATTACCACTAATCCTAGGAAAAGATATTACTGGAAAAACCACTATCCGAGATTTAAACAAAATCCCACATCTTTTAGTTGCAGGTGCTACTGGTACAGGTAAATCTGTAGCTATCAACTCTTTAATAACTGGGCTTTTGATGACTAAAACTCCTGATGAAGTTAAATTCATCATGATTGACCCTAAGATGGGCGTAGAAATGGCAGCATACAATGGAATTCCCCATCTGCTAAATCCTGTTATCACTGACATGGAGCTCGTAGTCAATGCTCTACAATGGACAATTGATGAGATGATGAGAAGGTATAGACAGTTGAAACAAATGCATGTTAAGAAGTTAACAGAATATAACAAGGCATTGGGATATACAGCAATGCCATATATCGTCGTAGTAATCGACGAAATGGCCGACCTTATGCTCACCTCAGGAGTAGATGTAGAAGCAAAGATTCAGAGACTCGCGCAGATGGGAAGAGCTGTTGGCGTTCACTTAATACTTGCAACCCAGAGACCAACTGTAAATGTAATCACTGGTTTAATCAAAGCTAATGTCCCAGGTAGAATGGCCTTTGCAGTAGCTACAGCTATGGATTCCAGAGTAATCCTTGATGATACAGGTGCAGAAACCTTGCTTGGAAATGGAGATATGTTGTTCAAAGACCAAAGCACACCAAAATCAATCAGAATCCAAGGGACATATACTTCTACAGAAGATAGTGAGAATGTAATAAATGCTGTTAAAGACCAAGTTACCGAAGAAGATATTGAGTATTCTGAAGATCTGGCCCAAGCGATTGAGAAAGGAAGCTCAGCAACAGGTGTTGGCAAAGGAACCTCAGAAAGAGATCCTGATTTCCCCATAGCTCTAGAAATCGTCATAAACAATCAGAAGGCATCTTCCTCATTCCTACAAAGAAAGATGAAAATTGGATACAACAAAGCGGCAAGAATTATTGACGAGCTCTATGATGCTGGCGCTATTGGCCCTCAAGACGGCAGTAAACCAAGACAAGTACTAGTTTCATCCGCTTGCCAAATTCTAAAAACCGATGACAATAGTGACGGTTTTGATGAATAAGTAGTACAATTGCCAGTATGATAACAGCAGGAGAAGTTTTAAAAAAGAAAAGAGAAACCCTCGGGCGATCAATTGAGCTTGTCTCACAAGAGACAAAAATGCAAAAAAGATTCATCACTTACATTGAGAATAATGATTTCGCACAGTTTGATTCCGAGATATTCCTTACTGGCTTCATAAAGATATATTCACAATACCTTGGGCTTGATACAGAGAAAGTCCTCGCACTCTACAGAAGAAGTAAACCACAAAAGAAGATCTCTAAGATTAAGTCTATAGAGCCACTACTAAATAGGTACAAACATCTCATATTGACTCCCAAGAGCATTATTACTATCCTTTCAGTAACATTCTTCATCCTAATTCTGGGATATATTGGATTACAGATATATCGATTCCAAAGTCCTCCTCAATTAACAATAACTACCCCAACCGACGGAAGTACCGTTTCAGAGGCAATTCTCTTCGTAGAAGGCACTACACAGCCCTCAGCGATACTAGAAATCAACACTACACTTGTTGAAATAGACACTCAGGGAAATTTTAAACAAGAGATTACCCTTAAAGAAGGAATAAACATCATTACAATCAAAGCAAAAAAGAACAGTAATAATATTCTCGAAACAGTAGAAACACGAAAAGTAACCTACAATAAACCAACACAATCGGACACCCCCGTGAAAGAAGTAAAAACTTTCAACCTTTCGGTGGAAGTCACAGATACTGCCTCATGGATCAAATTAGATATCGATGGACAAAACAAAATATCAAAAGTAGTCGAACCATCTAAACAGCAATTTGAAGTCAAAGAAAAATTTTACATAATCACAGGCAGAGCAAATAACACAACAATATCCATGAATGACGAACCATTGGCATGGAAGACAAACAGCACAACAGGTGTTGCAGAGATAACATGCACAATACTTAATGACACTTTGAATTGCGAGTAAAATTTCCCCTAGTAAGATGCTATAATCAATTAGTATATGGATGATTCTAATCAAATTGAAGATATAAAAAATAGGCTCGACATTGCCCAAGTCATCGAAAAATATGTACCCCTCAAACAAGCGGGTAAAAATTTCTCTGGCCTATGTCCATTTCATCAAGAAAAATCTCCTTCCTTCATTGTAAGTCCAGATATTCAAAGATATAAGTGTTTTG
>Ga0209318_1001141_pt1 | contig 18435 bp, 34 predicted proteins | sample RifGroE1_FD_183999 | JGI IMG/M metagenome (GOLD analysis project Ga0209318, IMG submission 183999) | Groundwater microbial communities from Rifle, Colorado, USA - Groundwater E1 (SPAdes) (version 2) | ecosystem: Environmental > Aquatic > Deep subsurface > Groundwater | place: Rifle, Colorado...
CTGCTATATTGAACGGCAGACTCCTAGATGATCACCGCAAAGTCATTGTGGCACAGCGTACCAAGATAAACCAGGAACTTGAAAAAATACCGGTGCGCATTGACGAGGTAACAAAGTCATTGCCTGATATTACCGGGTTAAATGGTTCTGAAATTGAAAGCAATGTTACCAAACTAAAAGCACAATTACAAGAGAAAAATGAAGAAGTTGCGCGTATTCAGAGCGGCGGCGAGGTTGCCGAAAAAATTAAGGCTGTCCGTGAGTTAGAAGCGAAGATTATTGACCTTAAAAACGAACATCAGTCTGAGAATAATGAAAAGGTTTTTGGTAAGAAGTCAGAACTACTTGACTTAAAAGGCAGAATAGGAACGCTTGAGCAGGACGTAAAGCAGAAGCAGCGCATCGTCAGCATCAATGAAATTTATGTTAGGGAAAAGGATGATAGGGCCGCAGAACTTCGGAAGCAATGGCATAATACGAATAATCTTAAATTTGAGCATGATGAACAATGCACTTGCCCAACATGCGGACAAGATTTGCCGGAGGAAAAATTAGCACAGACCAGGAAAAAAGCTTTAGCTAGTTTTAACTTAGACAAGGCGCAAAACCTGGAAAAAATATCTAATCAGGGTAGAGCGCATAAGGCAGAAATTGAAAAACTTAAAGCTGAAAATGCAGTTTTGCAGAATGAAATTAATATTTTGCAAGAGCAGTGCAGTATTCTTCAAGAACAACATACCTCTCTTTTGGCGGAAATCAAGGAAATTAATGAATCAATTTCTGATATTAGCAGTAATACAGAATATGTAAATGCTTTAGCCGTAAAAGGTGATTTACAAAATCAGATTGAGCAGTTAAAGCGCGATAATTCAGAACTACTAGTCGGTGTCAAGAAGGAAATTGCTAGCATTGAAAGCGATATTTCTTTTTGTGCAGAACAGTTGGCACTGCTTGAGCAGTATAAGAAAGGTCAGGACAGAATTTCCGAGTTAAAAGTTCAAGAGAAGAAGTTGGCTGCAGAATTTGAGAAATTAGAGGGCGAACTTTACCTGACCGAGCAGTTTATTAGGTCTAAGGTTGCCTTACTGGAAGAAAGAATTAACAGTAAATTTAAATATGCCAGGTTCAAGCTATTTGAACAGCAAGTCAATGGCGGTGTATCTGAAACTTGCCAAGTTACTTTTAATGGGGTGCCGTTTGAGAGTTTGAATAATGCGGCCAGAATAAATGTCGGACTAGATATTATTAATGCTTCATCCGATCATTACTGTTTTACTGCACCTATTTTTATTGACAACGCTGAGGCGGTGGTAAAGTTAATTAAAACTAAAGCACAGGTTATCCGGTTGGTTGTAGACGGTGAAGTTGAAGAATTAACTATAAGTTGTTCGGAAATTGCTATAGACAACGATTTAATAGCTGTAGATTGTGAGGTTATATAAATGTCTGATGTGGTGATTGTAAGAGTTGAAAGCGAGACTGATAGAAACGACTTTACTCGCGAAAAACTACTAATAAATGGCGAGGAAATATTTTATGTTTATCCTCTTTGTGAATGTCCGGAGGATGCAATTATAGGGCGCGATTTGATTTCATGCAGTGAAATATCTAGTTTCTTGAAGAATTTTTTAAAGGAACATAATGGCAAGAAGGTTAAATTTGAGTACGATGAAGTGGAAGGAGAGGATCTATAAATGGCAGTAAACGCAGTAGCAACAAAACCCGTAGCAAGACTAAAGGCAATAATTAGTAGTAATAGCGTTCAAGAACAATTTAAAAACGCTTTACAAGAAGGTGCTCCGCTGTTTGTTGCTTCACTAATTGACATATATGGAAATGACACATACCTTCAAAAATGCGAACCTCAAGCAGTTGTTATGGAGGCACTAAAGGCTGCTACCCTAAAACTACCTATTAATAAAAACCTTGGGTTTGCCTATATTGTGCCATATGCCGGTTCACCACAAATGCAAATAGGATATAAAGGATATATTCAGTTAGCTATGAGAACATCTCAGTACAGGTTTATTAATGCAGATGTGGTCCTTGAAGGAGAACTCAAGGGACACAACAAGATTACCGGAGAAATTGATTTAACCGGCGAGGCAACTAGCGATAAGATAGTTGGCTACTTTGCTTACATTGAAACAGTTAACGGATTTAAAAAACCACTATACTGGAGCAAGGAGAAAGTTACTGCTCATGCTAAGAGGTATTCAAAATCATATAATTCTAAAACATCGGCGTGGCAAACAAACTTTGACGAAATGGCACTCAAGACCATGCTCAGGAATTTATTAAGTCATTACGGTGTCATGTCGGTTGAAATGGTTAACGCCTTTACCGCTGATGTCGGTGACGAAAGAACATCGGAAGCGCAGGCACAGGACGAGATTAACGCAAATGCCAATAGCGAAACTATAGACGTTGATTTCACTGAGTCAGGAGAACCGGAAAACGGAGAAGCGATCAGTAACGCAAATACTCAAGAAGAACCAGACTTTTAGGATGGAGATCGAAGTATTAGCTAGCGGAAGCACAGGTAACTGCTACTATATTACGGACGGTAGCACACCTATACTTATTGAGTGCGGTATACCTTGGAAAAAAATACAGCAAGGATTAAATTTTAAAACCTCAGAGATAGCTGGTTGCCTTGTCACTCACGAACATTTAGACCACAGCAAGGCAGTTAGAGAAGTTATGAGAGCAGGTATAGACGTTTATGCCTCACAAGGAACTATAGACGCTCTTGGACTGTCTGGACATCGAATTAAGGCAGTTAGGGAGCAGTTTAAGATAGGTTCATGGACGATACTTCCTTTTGGGATAGAACACGATGCCGCTGAACCTCTGGGGTTTTTATTAGCTAGTAAGTGTGGTGAAAAACTTTTATTTGCGACAGATACCTTTTATGTGCGATACAGATTTAACGCACTAACTCACATCATGGTAGAGTGTAACTATGATATTGATGTTCTTATAGCTAACGTAGATGCCGGACTAGTACCGATGGCTTTGAAAAGTAGATTATTAAAAAGTCACTTTAGCTTTGAAAATGTTAAGAAGTTTTTAATGGCTAATGATTTAAGTAAGGTGCAAGAAATTTGGCTAATACATTTATCTCATGGAAATTCGGATGCGGAAAAGATGAAGAGGGAAATCATGGAGTTAACTGGAAAACCAGTTTATATTGCCGGTGATTGATACTATAAATATCAGAGAATGAAATATTGGGAGGTTAGTTAATTGATTAATGTTTGCACTATCGGGGGTCGACTGACGCGAAATTGCGAAAGTAGGTATTCACAGACCGGAACATGTTTTGCTGGTTTTACCCTTGCGGTAGATCGTGACTTTAAGAAAGCGGACGGCACAAAAGAAACGGACTTTATCGACTGTAAATTAATTGGGAAACGCGCCGAGTCGCTAACACAGTATCTCACGAAAGGAAAACCTATTTGCGTTACCGGTCCGCTACAGGTAAGAAATTATGAGGATAACCAGGGAGTTAAGCGTAAAGCATTTGAAATAGTAGTGGACAAGTTATCATTCCTGCCGGATGCAAAGAAGGGGAATAATACACCTTCGGGGCAAGGCGGAGGCAGTCAGGGAGGAAATTTTAGTAGCGAAGTAGACTTCTCTGAGGACGATATCCCGTTCTAGGATATGTAAATTAAGTAAATAATAGGGAGTCGATAGGATGCCAGAACTACGCACAGTTAAATGCGCTTGCGGTTGCGGTAGGGAGTTTGTGCCACGAAACAACCGGCATAAATATTACGACGCTAAGTGTAGGAAAAGCTATAACCAGACGAAACATTTGGGCAGTGGGGTTAGTGTTCGAGGTAATAAGGTTACCGTTAAGGGAGTTAAGGAAGTTTTACTGTTTTCTACGGGACTTTACTAGGCATGCAGAGAAGGAGATGCTTTTGAAGATCGAAATTTGTAATAACTACAGACTTTCAACTGATCCGCTGAGTTTGATCCTAGAGAAAAAGCACATCAAGAGAAACAGTAAGGTTGTCTGGGATAAAGTAGGTTTCTATTCATCTCTTGATGGATTTATAAGGGGTTGCTTGTCGCATGGCATTAAGACTGAGGATTTGGAAGGTGTACAGGAAATCAAGGACTATTTAGATAGTTTAAGTGCTGATATTTTAGAAGGACTTAAGGATACTGAGGTGGGAATGTTATGACACAAAATACAGAGCAAGATAATCAAGAAGTCAAGAGAAAAATAGAAGGCGTTATGTCGGTCGTAGATGGGTTGTTTGTTAAGATGGGACTTTCTCTGAGTGCTGCGCTGGGCGATAACGGAAAGCCAGTCGTTCTTATTGTGGATAGCGAAACAGGGTATAAGCGCGCATTAAGAAAGAAGGTGTAGCATGACAGAAAAACGTGATTTACTGGCTGATTTAGAGATTTGTCGGAGTATTAAGGAACACAAATACAGGGTTATAGTTAAAAATATCGGACCTCCCTTTAGGATAAACGAAATACCAGAAAGATATGTCGAAGAAGCTATCCAAGCATGGCCCGAGACGCTTAACCGGGCGATTGTGGCAGAGGTAGAGGTTGAGAAGCTAAAAAGCACGGTAGTAATTCTGGAATCGCTCAACAAAGGTCTAGATATTGACTGCAATGAGTTAACTACAGAAGTTGAGCGACTTCAAGAGGACAACGCGCTTCTACAAATAATTAATAGCGAACTCGTTACAATAGCCAAGAATTACTTGAATTATATAAGGTCCGTTCCTATTGCGGAAGGTGAGGGCGAGGTTATCAAATGGGTTAGTGAAGTGCTTAAGAGGTGTAGGCGCGATACTGATACAGGCAGATCGTGAGGTGATTACCCTGTTCGTAACCAGAAAAACTGCTGAGTCGATGCTTGCGGCAATGAGGCAAGTTGACTGCCAGTTAAAAGTAGTATTAAAATCCATAGAAAATTTTGAGAGGAGTCTTAAAAATGATACCGTCAAACCCGATAGCAATAACAGAAAACGAGGTAACGCAGTTCCTTCTTGACTTGGGCGTTCAACCGAATCTCTTAGGATACCATTACTTAAAAGATGCTTGCTCTATCGTAGTTAATGCTGATTCTTTTGTTGCCTGGTGTGATTTATATGAGCAGGTTGCGAAGAAAAATAACACTACTGCATCAAGGACGGAGAGAGCGATCCGACACGCTGTTTATAAGGCGTATGAAGATAATTTTGAGTTGATGGGTAAGTTAATTAAACCTTTTGCTGGACGTGAAAAGAAGTCTGTTAGTCTGTTTGTATCCACTGTAGTTGAGATCCTTAAATTGCGTAAATCTGCGTAAAAATTATTGTTTGTTCGCTGAACATGTGTTAGTATGTTCAGAATAATAGAACATGTGATGGGGGTGCAAATGTTTGGATATAGTAAAATTGCGGTTAAAGATAGAGCGAGGCAGAAGGAAGTTATACGAGACTTGCAGGACCGGAACGCCGAAGCAGATTTTAAAAGCGTCTCAGGCGTTGGACAAGTTGTTGAATGAATATGACAGAGTGAGGGGCGTGGCGTGATGAGTAATGTTAATGTCAAGGCAGAAATAAGTGCCGGAGATTTATGGTCGTTACTCGTAGTAATGAGTGACGGTGCGTGTAGTTATTTTGGCAAGGATATTGACGAACTAATGAGTGATTTGACGTTATCTGACTTTATGGACTACGTGAGTAGTTTGCCGTCAAAGCAAATTATCCAACTTAGGGTTACGAAACCTAAGAAAAATAATGCCGGGTAGGTTGCCCGACACTAGCCAGATTCTTCTCTCTTTTTCTCTAACGCATATTTGAGTAGATCGCGCACAGCTTCAGCTCTTGAATTAAAGCGCATTTCAAATTTGTAGTCGTCAATTTTAGCTACAAAATCTTTGTCCAAAACTATATTATAGAGAATTTGCTTATCTCTATCGTAGTGGGCCATAGTAACACCTCCAAACTATATAATACCATGTATAGGTTCTTTAATCAATATAACCATAAGTCATTGATTAAAATCGAAAAATTTGGTATAATTAAAGAGGTTATGGAAGTTAAAGAAATATTGCAATATACATAGTATTTCCGCACCAGCATACACTCCAGCGAATCCAAAACTAGGACAAGCGGGAGGTGAGGCGTTGAAGTACCGTAATATACAATTTGGAAAAAGAAGGCCGAAGCCTAGAGGTAACTAGAAATCGGCCAGTTAATTAAATAAAAACGGTAGCAAATCATAGTTTTTTCTTACATGCTGCGTCACCGCTGGGGGTTAGTACCTAGATTATCGAGATGGGGGTCTCGGTGATCTAGGTTTTATTTTTACCCCGGTGAACGTGCCGGGTTCGGGTGGTTTTAATTATTTACAGTATAATCGAATTTTCAGTCAATTGCCATAGGTGTAAGTTGACAGATTTCAGAGAATCGGGGGATGTAGTTGACAGAAACCAACATTATTGAACGTCACATTATGCAAGTTATGTCTGAGTCGATAATCCCTCCGTTTGGATATGTGGAATATTTAGAGATGAAAACAAATTGGATTACAACAGACTACTACCCATCGGGCGACGACTTACTAAGCATTATTATGATGGGCAATCACTACGGAGCGGTATTAAGGACTACTTATCTTAAAACCGTTCATCGGTGCAAGTATGATGCACGTAACTTTTGGAACGTGGTCATAAAGGTTTTTATCCTTGCTGGGTCTTGGGTTGATAGTTTTAGAGAATTGCTTAAGACCAAAGAAGCGAAGGAGATTATTAGTAAGTTGCAGCACCCTAAATGGGTTGAGGTTGGGCTTTGCGGGTGTGACTGGAAAAAATTAAGGACGATGTGTGAGGAGTTTTGTGAGTGGTACGATAGTTTGCCTGAGGGGGTAGAGGATTGACAGCGCTTTACCGCATAGAGAAAGCACTCCAGCACATGGAATTAACCAATAAGATTAAGAGAAAATAATTTTTCAGGTGATGCTTAGTGACTGACCGTATAAAAAATAATTTCCCATTTTTTCAAGTACCTAATAATATTTTTAAACAGGATTTAAAGACAGTAGAATTAGTAGTTTATCTTTATCTTTGCAGATGTGGCAATAATGGCGGGACTGCATTTCCCAGTTACCAGAATATTGCCGATAGTTGCAAGATAGGAAAAAGGACGGCGATAGATGCAGTAAAGTCGCTACAAGAAAAAAAGTTGCTTATAAAAATAGTCAGACCTAAAGATGATGGAGATAATCAGACTAATATTTATGAGATAGTTGTACCCAGTAAAAATGCAGGTGATGCACTAGCTAGTGCAGGTGATGCACTAGGGGGTAGTGCAGGTGATGCACTAGCTAGTGCAGGTGATGCACCCAATAAAGAACTAACTTATAAAGAACCACTTTCTTATAAAGAACCATTATATATAGTTCCTTACTCTGAAATTATAGATTATCTAAATGAAAAAGCTGGTACTGACTATAAATTTAGTGGTAGAGAAACACGTAAACATATCAAAGCTAGATGCAATGAAGGTTTTAGACTAGATGATTTTAAAAAGGTAATAGACATAAAAGTTGCGGAATGGCAAAACGATCCGCACTGGTCTAAGTTCCTTCGTCCTCAGACATTATTCGGAACTAAATTTGAGGGTTATCTTAATCAGCAATCTACTCCCAAACAAAGTGCTGATGAAAAGTTAAGAAGATTGGAGGAACTATAAGTGACTAGGGATGAAGTAAAAGAGATTTTTAAAGCAATAATCCTGTCCTATCCTTCAATGCCGGAACTCACTTCTGAGAAAATAGACTTATGGCACAGTCTACTAAAAGACATTTCTTTTAGTGATGCTAAAAAGTCAGTTGAGGAGCATATAAAAACAAGTCGCTTTATCCCTACTATTGCCGATATACGTAACGCGGTAAGGGAAAGCAAGTCCAAGTACAGCGACTATAGAAACACCGATACTTACCGGCAATTCCTACAAATTAAGGACGGTGAAGCAAACTGAATCAACCACATAATATGGATGCCGAGCAAGCAGTAATCGGGGCAATGCTTAAGAATAGAATGGTTATCCATGATGTAACCGAGATACTTACTAGAAGCGATTTTTATGAGCATGATCATGGTGTCATATTTCAGGCAATAGTTGATTTGGATAGCGACGGGACAACCCCAGATTTAATAGCAGTGTCGGAGAGTATAAAAAATACCAACCAGGATATCAGTGTTACCTATATAGCAAAATTATACAGCCAAGTGGCGACAACAGCGACTGTTGGACAACACGCTAAGATCGTGCGTGAAAACAGTGTCCTGCGCCAGTTGATTGGCAAACTAACTAGGATCACTAATCAATGTTATGATCGAACTTTTGATAACCTAGATGATTTTATAGGCAATGTAGAGGCAGATATCCTGGAACTAAACAGCGGGAAGCACAGCGAGGGACTTATCCCGATTAAAAATATACTCTTAAGGCACATCGAGGATATGGAGAGCAGAAAACCTGGTTTGACTGGAATTAAGACACCCTGGGATGATTTAAACTACATGACTAATGGTTTGCAGCGTTCAGACTTAATTATACTAGCAGGAAGGCCATCGATGGGTAAGAGTAGCGCGGGAGTGCAGTTATCAACCAGCGTAGCCTTAGATGGTGGAAATGTTGCAATATTTACCATAGAAACAAAAAAGGTAAGAATTGTAGATAAGATGATTATGCAGCAGGCTCGTATTGATGGCCAGCGGATGCGTATTGGTAATCTGACTCAACGTGATTGGGATGCGACTAATAAAATAGCTGCTAAACTACACAAAGCAAGTCTATATATCGATGATAACAGCAGTATTACTGTAGCAGACATTCGTTCACGCTGTCGGAGGTTGAAGCAGGAAGTCGGACTGGACTTGGTGATGATTGATTACCTTGGGTTTATTAATTCTAGCAAAAAATCAGAGAACAGAAACCTTGAGATTGGATACATGACGAGGGGTTTGAAGGGTTTAGCAAAAGAACTTGATGTTCCAGTAGTTCTGTTAGCGCAACTTAACCGCCAGGTAAGCGGAAGGGCAAGCAAAGTACCTATGCTATCAGACTTAAGGGAATCTGGAAATATTGAGCAAGATGCTGATGTGGTGATTTTTATTCACCGAGACGAATATTACAACGCCGATTCTGAGAAAAAAGGAATTGCTGAGTTTATCATAGCAAAGCAGCGAGAAGGTCCGACAGGTATTGTTGAATTAGGATTTATTAAGGAGTATACTTTATTCCTTAATTTGGCAAAGAAAAGTGAGTCAGATGTAGGGTAATCGGAGGAAGGTAATATTTTGACAGAAAAATGGTCGCCAGAGGAAGTAGAAATCTTAATACCACACATCAATTCTTCTGATAACCTGCATATTCAGCAACTTTTAAAAGCGGCAGGTTATGACAGAACGCCGCAGCAAATTGCAAACAAAAAGAAATACATCTCAAGAGATTACAGGTACTCAATTGAAGGCGGCATCCCGTGCAGTGAAGTGTTAACTCCCGTTCAATGCGAAAAGATGCGACATTTCCTGTCATGTCTGGCTACTCAAGGTAGGTTAGCTAAAGAAGCGGGCAAAGTGCCGAACGTGACTGAATTTATGAAACGTTATGCCATTGAGTATGGTCGAGGTGGACAAGTAAGAAGTCGCAATCCCTTGACGGATGATTTAGCAAAGAAGATAACGGCACTACATCGAAAGAAGATGTCAGTTAACGCGATATCGAAAGCGTTGAACGTGTCGTATAACAAGGTTAAGTATCTCGTACAACAGTTACCGATTGCGAAGTAGGGGGCGAGGATATAGAAAATTTAACGATGGGATCATTGTTTGATGGAGTGGCAATGTTTCCACTGGTAGCGCAGAAGAACGGAATTAAGGCAGTATGGGCCAGTGAGATAGAAAAATTCCCGATAGCGGTAAGTAAGCACCATTTCCCGGATATGAAGCATTTAGGAGATATAAAAGATATCTGCTTATGTACTCACATCACTCATTTTAGTGGTACTAAATGTGAATTTTATATAAACACAGCGAGAGATATTTTAGTCAGACCAGTGGATATTATTACCTTTTCATCTCCCTGTCAAGATTTGTCAGTAGCCGGAAAACGAGCAGGTTTGGCAGGGGAGCGTTCGGGATTGTTTAGTAAGGCCATACTGATTATTCAGGAAATGAGGTTTGTAACGAATGGAATGTACCCAAAGTATGCAATCTGGGAAAATGTACCGGGAGCATTTAGTAGCAACAAAGGACAGGATTTTAGAACCGTGCTTAAAGAAATCACAGCGTCCGAAATTCCAATGCCTAAGTCTGGAAAGTGGGCAAACGCCGGAATGGTCAGAGGGGATGGGTATAGTGTTGCTTGGCGAGTCTGTGATGCGCAATACTGGGGAGTCGCCCAGCGTCGTAAAAGAATCTTTCTTGTCGTCGATTTTGGAGGCCAACGTGCCGGAGAAATACTTTTTGAGTGCGAAAGCATGTCAGGGGATTTTGCGGAGAGCGGAGAAGCGAGGGAAGAAATTACCGGAGGTGCTGGAGATAGCGTTGAGAAGTCAGGCGGAATAATACCGTTTGATACAACGCAGATAACGAGTCCACAAAACGGCAATAATCCTAAACCTAACGCCCCTTGCCATCCGCTTTGTGCTACAGCTCATACTCCGGCGACTGCAATACCCATAGCCTTTAACGGCAGACAGGACCCTGTTTATGGTGCAGTAACCGGCGCGATTGATACAGACAGAGCAACGCAGTGCGTATTACATCCCAAAGTAACTGGCACAATTTGTGCCAGTGGAGCAGGAACAAACCGACCAGCAGGGCAGGGAAATGAGACTGATTTGTGTATAGTTTTTACTCAGAATCAACGTGAGGAAGTAAGAGACTTAGGGGGCAAGGTAGGTGCGTTAGCGGCACAACCTGGAATCCACCAGCAGACTTTTGTCGCACACATTGATGCTTATCCCGAACCTGCAAACACGCTTTTAGCTAAGGCGAATATGTCGTATCGAGCAGACGTTGATAATTTAGTTTGTGTAGTAGATGTCCGTAACCTTTACGAAACCGAGGAATTAAGCGGAACGCTACAAAGTAAAAACACAGGCGGTTATTCGTTAAACTATCAAAATCCTGTCAGGGTAGGTTACGCAGTCCGGAGATTGATGCCGATCGAAACGGAAAGATTAATGTCCATGCCGGACGGTTGGACCGACATCCCCGGCGCATCCGACACAGCACGTTATAAAGCAATTGGAAACTCATTAGTCTGCAATATAGCTGAGTGGATATTCAGTCAGATAGTTGTCGCAGAGAAGGAGTTGATCGCATGTCAAAACTACCAAGAAAATTCACAGCAGAAGAAATAAAATACCTTGAGTAAAACGCAGGCAAATCATCGGTGAAAAGTCTTGCTGATGCGATATGTATGAGCGAGACGCATCCAGGAAATCACATGATAAGACTAGGCATACCCAGGGCGAAAAACGGTAGAAAGACCCTTGTAAAACCTCCAGAATTCAAGGGAGAAAGTTCGTATGTGCCGGGCAAGAGGGACATCCGAAGGTGCATATCGGCAGATAGAGAGCAGGAGAAATATTATAGTCCTCTCAGAAGTGCGCTGTTTAGTGTAAGCGCAGACGGTGAAGTTGTGGTAGATAGAATCAGTGAAGTTTTGGGGTGGTAAGTTGGCAGAATATAGAAAGCAGTCATTAATGAGATCGGGAGACATGAGATTTGGCAGAGGCGAAAATGAGGAACCGGCAAACGGTCCCGTAGTCACATACCATTTAACGCCGGAGGAAATTGAGGAAAAATACGGTAAACCGAAAGAGAAAAAGAAAACATACAGAAAAGACTTCACGCGCGAGCAGGTCATGGATGCTATTAAGAGGACCGACATGTTTTATCAAGCGGCGGCGGTGTTAGGGCTAAGGAACGGTGGGTTTATATGTGTATGTAAGCAGCACAAGATAGACTATGAAAAGGCGAAGGAGGAATTCATATTGATAGAAAATCCAACAGAACCAGAAGTCGCAAAAGAAGTAACTCCAGCGGAAAACACAACTTTACAGACAGGCGAAACCAAAGTTGTTATGGAGATCGCCCGCGAAAAGTTACCGAAGGAACTGCTAATCAGGTTTATTCTCGAGAACAGGAAAATTAAGGCCATATCGGATGAATATGAAATCCCTATATGGGCGATACATGAACTAAGAAGGCAGTACACCATAAAAGACTTAAAACCTCTCTCGGAGGGCGAATCAGAACCGGGGAGTATAAAAGTACCTGAAGCGACGACGACGGGTGACGACGGGGCGCAGAGTGGCGATATTTCCGAAGTTGTAAACGACGATGAATCTGCAACGACGGATAACGACGGATTGAAAACGGTTGAGAGTATGCCCATATTAACTCATGCTGCACCAGTTTTTATTGCTCCTGAAGTATTACCGGAAAAACCAGCCATTCAACGTGCGCGGGAGTTTTTCACTAAAGAATCACTTACTAAGTTGGTAGGTAAGGGCATGACAAATGATCAGATTGCCGAAAAGTGCGGATTTACGCGGGGCATCATAAGAAACATTAGGGGTGAGTTGAAGGTAACGAGTCGCGGCATGACTGGTAAGGCAAAGAGAAAAACCGATGTACAACCTAATCCGATTAAGAAAAAGTTAACTCTGGTGCAGGCGCGACAATTAATTGCTGAATTGAAATTAGATGTTGCCTGTATAGAAATAATTTTAGATATACCCGATTTGACGATAGCGGTAAAAAATGTTCTTGTTGATTATAGTAATACGTGGGATGCACAAATCGGGGACATTGAAAAGGCTATGGAGAATGCGACTATTGAACTGTGATGGAGGTGCGACATGAAAAAGCGCAGGACGTTACTGAAAAAGGTTATCTCTGATAGTAAGCAGACACTTGAAATGGCGCAGCAGATGGGAATTGAGAACCGGTTGCTGTGGGCAGAGATACATCGGTTACAGAAGTTGATTGTGGCGCAGAACGGGCAAATTGACGAATGTAAACTGAGTGCCGGTGAAGCGGTGTATAGTTCGGTGGTAGCGAAAAAGAAGGCAAGCGAGGCAATAACATTTTCCATACAGGCATTAGATAAATCTGCCGCTACTAAGGATAACTGCGAGGTAAACAATAAGTTGATTGGTGATTTAGTGCAATCGGACGAGACACTAACTAAACTTACTAAACTTTCCTTGACTGAGATTAGGGAATTGAGGCAAGCGCAGTTTGATGCGAGCAGGGAAAAGAAAAAGATAGGTTGGCTAAGAACTCTAGTTAGCCAGATAACAGCAAAATAAGGCCGATACAGAGGCGAAAATTGCGGGTAGGATAAGTTTTACCTGCTGCCACTGAAATGGCTTATAGAAAAGGGGATATGTAGTATGAAATGCGTGGTATGCGGCGAAACCAAAAACATCACTCCGAATAAAACCTATGGCGGTAATCTTTGCGAAGTGTGCCGCAGGTTGTGGGAGCGAGCAGAGAAAGGAAAATCAGCGGGCAGAGGCGTTAGGATGGTGCCGCTAAGGAGGATTGTGTAAATGGAAAATTTTGAGCAGTTAGGGCAAGAGATTGGCCAGTTAGTTGACAGTAAGAATAAGGGGTACGGCGGTATACAGCGCGTCACCGATGTTATGCTTATACTATACCCGAACGGTATTAGTGTTAAGCAGATGCCGGATGCGCTACTGATTGTTCGTATGTTGGATAAGATTAACAGGATTACCGGGGGAGATAAAAGAGCGTTCGAGGAAAACCCCTATAAGGATCTGGCGGGGTACGGATTATTGGGACATGCTATGTTTGAGCAGGAGAAAGTAGACTCTAAACTAACCGAAAAAATCATAGAAAAATGCTGTAGAAGTTGCAGTAATAAAGATAATGACATTCTTGGTAATATATGGTGTAGTTTTGATAGAGAGAAGCAAAAATTTTGCATAAAAAGTGACTATTGCTTCTGGGAACCCATACCGGAGGTGACTGAATAATGCCAGAACTAAAGCACACAGATAACTTCTGCAAACACTGCGACAATCCGGTAGTAAACGAAGTTTTTGCCGTTGAAGCAGGTGGGGTAATCTACTGCAACCTAAAGTGCGACAAGAGAACTCCGGTTGATGCGTTGCCTCAGAATTCCTGTCAAAACTGCAAGAATGGGAAGTGGAGGGACGAACACGGATACCTGCTGTGGATGTGCTCAAAATACTCCGAATATCGGGCGCACAAGTGCCGGACTGATAGGTTTAAGGAATGGGAGGACAAGGATGCTGAAATTCATAATGTTACCGATGCTCCGCAATGAACTATATAAAACTCCCGTGTCTCAATTTATGCAGATAGCGGAGGAATTCGGGGAGTTATCTGAAAGCATTGGTCAGTTAACTAAGTTGACGGGTAAGCGCAAGGAGATGCCGGAAAATATACTTGAAAAGGTCGCAGAAGAAGCAATGGACGTAGCGCAGGCGGCACTGGGAGTCGTGTTTAGTATCGGAGTTGATATTGAGCAAACACAGAGTAATCATTGGGCAAAGATGACTGATAGGAAATATTTAGACGATGGGGAGGATAATTAACCATGCTAAAACCGACAATCCTAACCTGCTTCGACATACCGGAAGTATGGTATAGGTCACTTTCAGAACTATGCCACGCTCATAGTGGTGGAAGGAATAGAGAGTATCTTGTGCAGCACGGAAGTTTTGAAAAACAGCATCAACGCCGGGAGTTAGACTATTTTATGGCTGTTATTACTAACCCTGGCAATAGGCCGCTAACTCCGATTATACCAGAGGGTATGAGCGTAGCACCTCCAACGGACATGGACAGTATTGAGAAATATTTTACTGGCTATATCATGGGTTCAGAAGTTGCCGAGAATGAGGATTACACCTACGGCGAGCGCATAAAAATTAGCTTGCAGAATGTCATAGAGATTTTTAAAAGAACTCCTGACACTAATCAGGCAATAATTGAAATTGGTGCGCCGCTAGACATTTACTTGACCGATCCGCCTTGTTTAAGGTTGATTGACTGCCGCATTAAAGACGGTAAACTGCATTTCGTAATCTATTTTAGGTCATGGGATATATTTGCCGCACTACCTGAAAATCTAGGTGGATTGCAGTTACTTAAAGAGTATATGGCGGCAGAAATCGGGGTAGATGATGGCGGTATGATAATAAGCAGTAAGGGCGCACACGTCTACGACTATGCTTGGGAGCAGGTTAAGCAGTTAGTTAGATATAAGGACGGTACTCCGAAAGATGAAATTATGCTTCATGGAAGTTCGTTAAATTGGTAATGCAGGAGGTAGATTAAATGATTACATTTGCCAACATTAAACTTCTCGAAAAGGTAGCAGGACATTCTAGGTGTAAGCGTCGTCAAATTGGCGCAGTTACTATAGATAGTAAAAACAAAAGCATCTTAGTTGGTTGGAATACTATGCCTAGAGATGATTACTCTCTTTGCGATAACTGTCCGAGAGAAGGGCAAGAGCATGGTGTATGGACTGGTAATCAGGAATGTCCAGCGATACACGCAGAAGAGGTAATAATTTTAGACGCTGCAAGAATGGGTTGCGCACTAGAAGGACTTACCTTGCTGATAACAGATAAACCATGCAATCGTTGCGCTAGGTTAATTTATGAAGCAGGATTTAAAAAGGTTATCTATATTAGTGAGATCGGAAGCAGTGAGGGTATAGATTATCTCCGCAAGTGCGGCGTTACAGCAGAACAACATAAACCTATGCCCGATGCCATCATCAAGGAAAACCCCGACGAGGGAGTGGTTGAATAATGGGCAGAAGAAATAAGCACGTAAATCATACTAAATTCGGTGCAGGCGGCAAACAGCAAGAATACGCAGAGTTACGCACTGCCTACGAAGCGAACCGATGCAGAATGTGCGGGAAAGTGGTACCTTTTAATGCTAGATTATGTAGCGGGTGTGAGGAATTAATGCAATTAGCGGGCGAGGTGGAAAATTCATGGCAACCAGAAAGGGTAGAAGAACGCCTGGCGTAGCGGAAAGCGAAATATGCCAGGTGTCGGCAGGACAAGCACTTGAGACTATTGAGCGATCCGGAAATCCCGGAGAGTTGACTGAAATATACGCGCTAATAGATGCTCAGAACGTGATTATCAGGCAGTTGCGGCGCGACTTAGAAGTAGAGCGCAAGGCAAGGTTGCATATGACTGACGATATTGCTGGAAAAATAGAGGAAATCTTTAGTAAGTCAGTAACCGAAAATGCGAGAGGTTGCGAAGTCAATAATTTTGCCTCTATGCTGCTAAAAATTTCCGAGAAAATACGCGCTGCTAGTTTGTCCGGTAATAGGACCATCTTGAGCAAAGAAGAACAGCGCGAGTACGAGAAATTTAAGGTTTTAGCGCACTACGCCACGACTCACATTAAAGGGATAACCGACACGCATTATCACGTTGTGTTATCTGTGAGAGATAGTAAAAAGTATATAAACGGTGATGTAGTACAGAATCCGAGAACGAGGAAGGGGACTTGTTAATGCCGTGGACTCATAACGATAAGGAACAGGTTATAACTTGTGTTAGCGAAAATAGAGGGAGTTTGAAGATACCTCTAAACGCTGAATGTGCAGATAAGAACGAACCGTTTAAGTGTCTGCATTGCTGGCGGCAGTGTGAATTCATCGTTTATAATGGCAAGGTTGTCCATATGTTTTTCGCTACTAGAGGTAAGGATGCGGAGGTGCAGACTACATGAGAACGCATAGTCCTAGGATTTGTATCAGATGTGGCAAGGAATATATGCCTACTAGTGGACCTCAGAAGTTTTGCCTTAATTGCAAACCTCCACAGTGCGAGGGATGTGAAAGGATTGAATTAGAGGTGGCAAGGGCAGTTCAGGCAGAGCGGAAGCGTATTGCGGAGTTGTTAGCTGAAAGCACAGATTGTCCGCTATATATGGCAAAGATTAACTGCGATTCTTTTGTCGATTGTGCAGAGTGTATACTTAACCATATCTCTAATTGCGCGGAGGTGCAGGATGGAAAAGGACAGTAACGACATGTCAGAGGTGCTTATAGCGGTGTGCGAGTTGGTGAGGCGTAAGGAACGCGAAGCAGTGCAGGCAGAGCGTAAGCGAATAATCAGTAAACTGGTTAGTGTTAACAGTTGCCCGTTTAATGAGATAGATGAAATAACTTGCGAACTATCTAACGGTTGCGCTGACTGTATTGGAAAATTCCTTGAGACTGACTAGCGCAGACATAAAGCGACTAGGGATCGTTATCGACGGTGACAGGGCGCACATAGAACGCAAACACAAACCAAAACCTGTCACCGTCAAAGTCCCTGTTGTGCAGTGGGACGCGAAAATTATACCGGGTGGCGTGTGGATACAGATACCATTCCCGCCGCCGAGTTTGAATGTTTGGAAAAACTGGCATTGGTCGAAGCAAGCAGAATTTAAAACGGAACTTGCTGAGGCGATCAGGTTGCTTGCGATAGAGCGAAGGTTGTCGCAATTTCACCAGGCAAGGATTGAGATAACTCACTATTTTAAAACTAAGCGTCGCCGGGATACAGACAACTATTGTCAAAAGTTTATCGGCGATGCTCTGGTTAGGGCTGGAATCTTGAATGACGATAACACGGAATTAGTTGAGGTGCCGGAACCTGTTTTAAAAGTTGACAAGGAAAGACCGAGGACTGAGATTTTTGTATATGAAAAATGATGCTAAGGAACGTCAACTAACCGATGAGTTTATCGCGTTTTGCGAGACTCATCGGGATAAGTTGGCTGAAATGAAGGATAATAGTTCACGCATGAACTTTATGCAGGAAAAGTTACCGCATGTACCGCAGTATCTGATTCTAAGGAAGGTTAGGAAATATTTAAAGTAGGGTGATTACATGGAAATAAAACCCGGTGACTCCGTAGAAGTAATCCGAATCTCAAAAGGTTCGCGTAAATCTAAGGCTAAATTCAAACTAGGCGACATCGGCGAGGTTAGGAATATCTACCGGAGGAATATGGTTTACGTCTGGTTTGATGTTGGTATATGTGGGGCAATTAGTTCTAGGAATTTAGAAGTAGTGCAGAGGTGATAGATAAATGCCACCTAAAATAAGATCTGACATAATACTGAGGCAGTTGCAAAAGCGACACCTCGAACGAAAACTACCCGACGTATTTTTTGCCGAGGTGAAGAACGGTCCGACATGGACTAATAGTAATCTGTTGATACTTGACGCGGTTGCAATTAAAAAGTCATGGTCAAATCCCTGTATTATTGGTTACGAGGTGAAGGTGTCTCGTGGAGATTTTGTCAGGGACGAGAAATGGCACGGATACCTTAAATACTGCCACCAGTTCAACTTTGTATGCCCTGT
>Ga0209318_1001148_pt1 | contig 18343 bp, 42 predicted proteins | sample RifGroE1_FD_183999 | JGI IMG/M metagenome (GOLD analysis project Ga0209318, IMG submission 183999) | Groundwater microbial communities from Rifle, Colorado, USA - Groundwater E1 (SPAdes) (version 2) | ecosystem: Environmental > Aquatic > Deep subsurface > Groundwater | place: Rifle, Colorado...
TATCTTTACTGTTTATGATATACTAAAAATAAGATAAAACATAATAAATAGCAAACATCAGGCAGTAAGTAGTCAAAAAGACAGGTGACAATATGAAAGTAGCAGATTACATTTTAGAAATCTTAAACTCTCAGGAAAGGCAAAAAAGTTGGCTTGCTGATAAGGTTAATATTAGTAAACAGGCAATGAACTATAAGTTTAAGAATAATAGTTTTACAGCGGAGGAGTTATTTGAGATAACAAAGGTATTAAATATTAACTTGGAAGAAATGAGAGATAAAATTTAAGGAGGTTATAAAATGGAAAATAATAGCATAGCTCAAAAACTTATGGATGAAGTATATGATAAATGGAACACTGAAGAATGCAGAGCAATGAATAAATTAGATGTAATTTCTCATCACTTCACACCATTACATAGAGCAGCTGTTCAATTTGGTAATATGAATTATCAGGTTAACAACGGTGGATTTACACAATGGCATGATAATGGTTACAGTGAAGATTTAGAAGATTTAATTGAATATGCTAAAAAAGGAACTGCACAGGGTATTAAACATATTGACGCATTATTACAGATATTAATCGACATAGAAGCACTTGGAGAACCTAATGATTATGATGATGTGGAAGAATGTATTTGTACAGAATGTAGTGGTCATGGTACTATTATGGATTATAATGACAATGATGAAGAAGTAGAAATAGAATGTCCAGAGTGTTGTGGTGAAGGAGCATGGGAAGAAAAAATTGACGGTAAGCAGGAATATGGCATATTACTTAGAGAATTTGATGATAAGTATTATGAATTTAATGAGGATGAATTAATTGCTTCTTTTGATGAATTTATTAGCAGGTTTAATGAAGAAGTTAACATAGCAAAAGTTAAGACCACAACCTTAATTAAACCTAAATGTAAATTAGTAGGTACAGACGGTAATGTGTTTAGTATCATTGGTAAAGTTAGAGATAGTTTAAGGAATGCAGGACTAAGAGATAAAGCGGATGAATTTTCAAGTAAAGCCATGAAACAGCATAGTTATGATGATGTATTAAGTTTGTGCTTTGAATATGTCGAAGTGTGTTAAATTAATCCAAACAATTATTTTATAGCAAAAATGGGAAGGTTAATCCTTTCCTTAAATCTTCCGAATGAGGATTTAATGAAGGGATTATAAATAAAAGGAGGAATTATTAATGCAAAGATATAACAAACTTTATTATCTTTTAGATTGTGCTATAATTGGCAGAGAAGGATTTGAGCAACAGGCTAGAGAACTTGCCACTGAATTAAACATAAAAAACACTCCTTCCCTTAAGAATATGAAAAAAGTTGTTGGTAATATGCTTCAGACTATTGAACCAATCAGAGTTGACGGAAATGGTCTGATACATAAAGCACAGAGAACCTTTGACCGTAAATTCTATCATTTGGAACAGGTCGCTAAGAAATTAGGAAAGTCTGTTCATCAAGTGAAAGAATTGATTGATTCCGGCAAACTTAATGCAGTTGATGTGTCTGAAATTGAAACTGAGAGTTGTAAATGTCGTGTGTTGGAAAGTGATTTAGAGTTATATATCAAGAATAATTAAAGGAGTAAACAATATGATTAAGTTAGTAAATCTTTTACAAATAGAAGATAATAATACAATTCAACTTAGGATATTTCCACAATTGGTTAAGATAGAAATCTTAAATGGTTATGAGATAAAGGACTTTCTTAAATCTAACGGTTTTAAATATAACGGTGCTGGTATTTGGCAAATTACTGACAAAGATAAAATCATGTCTGCACTTAAAATACTTGCTGATAGTAGTCATGAAATAATCTATTATGTATCTGGCATTGAAAAAGCATTATTAATAATGAAAAAACAACTAGGAGATGGTATAATAGTATGACACTTGTATATATAGAAATTGGAAATGGTCTGAAAGGTTGGGATTTAATTAACACTGAAAATGATATTTGTATGATTATGGGTTGGGCATTTAGTGTAAATATAATTGAGTAAATTTGAGGAGGTAAATAATAATGTTCTATCGTAAAAATGGGAAAACTTATTATATTAAAAATATTAACGGTGGTAATTATCGTTCTAATATTCTTACAATAAACGAACTTAAAAAATGGCATAATTCTAGTGGTAGTAAGGGATTTAAATGTGATATATTTGTAAGTAGTAAAGAAATGTTTGAGTATAGAGTATTAACTGGAGCAGAAGAAATGAAAATGTTCCGTGATTTAGGAATTATTGGTTAAATTAAATGAGAATTAAAGGAGGAATTTAATATGAAAAACTTTCAAATTTGGGAAAATACCTATCTTGAAGATGTAAAAGGTATGTTCATCCCTGTTAATGATATTTACAAAGTAGTAGACTTTCATGAATTATCTTGTATGGCTATCAATGGTGTAAATGTAGATTTAGCAGATAAACTTACTGAAGCAATTAAAAAACTTGATGTAAAAATTAACGACATTACCGAGATGGAAGAATTTTTAACTGAGCAAGGAATTGAATTTTCTAGTGTTGAATAGTTGCCCGATCTACCCATACATCAAACATTACTTTATTTTGATATACATAACCAACAGTTTGATGATTTATTATTGTGTGATTATGTTTCCGCATATGACTGGTGGAATGGTAGCAATCATAAAACTGAAACTGCACATGATGGAATCACTGTTACCATTGTTGATACCGAAGATGATCCTTGTATGGAATTAGATAAATGGAATCATAAATGCAATGGATTCTGCACAGGTGGAATACAATTTTACCATAAAATTGTCTATAAAGTTATCAATCTTGATGGTGAAAAAGTAGAAGATACTTACTTGTTAAGATGTTCGTCACAGTGGCAGGATAGTCATCCTCAAGGTGTTGTATTGAGTAAGGATGAATTGGATGCACACTTAGAGGATATTGGTTATAAAGAATAGTATTCAATCTATTATCTTTATTTATTTATTAAAGTAATAAAGGAGGAATCTTATAATGTCTGAAACAAGAAAACCATTAGGTACTATTATAACAAAGTATGTGAAAGAAATGGAAATTGATATTGAAGAAATTCTTAATAATATTAGCAAAAACGGTGAAGAATGGGCAATTAATATTGATTATAAGTTTGAATTTTCACCGGAACGGAAAATAAGAGACTATTTTATAGTTACTGTAATTCCATATATTGATGATAAAAAGCAAGGAACATATCAATTTAAGTTTAAATCTATAGAAAGTATTTCTTTAAATGAAATATGTGAAGTGATGTATGAGATTATATTAACTCCTGAGAAAAGTAATGATATTATTGAAAGTTCTAAGGTAAATATTGAATATTTAATTTAATCTGTTATTATTTTGCTCATTTGATATGATATAAGTGAGTAGAGATGGTAAGATTTAATTAAAATTAAATTAATCTAAAGGAGATATAAAATGTTAAAATTATTTCTTATTGTATCTTTTGTTATATTATTGTCGTGCTTGACTGTGTACTATCGACTGAAAAAGTAAGGTAAATTGAGTTATTGAGGAGGAATTTAATTATGAAATTAAAAACTAAGCAACAATTAACAGAAGAAGGATTTATCTATATTGCCACTAATGTTGAGAATGATTTAGAGATTTGGGCAAGGTTTACAGGTTATTTAGATTATATTCAATATATCCATCATAAAGAAGAAGTTCTTACAGGTGATATACAAGTAATCACTTTTGGGCGATTAGCATTATTTGAACAAATGTATCATAAAATGTTACAATATCCAAAGGTGAATCAAAATGGATATATAGAAAATATATCTGAGAAGTGGCTTTCTGATTCAATTAAATAATCTATCTGATGATGGTCTGCTGGTTACAGATCGAAACCTGAAGTTATGTTCCTTCAGGTAATAGGAAGCTAAAAGGAGGAATTAATTATGATGCCAATATATCAAACAAAAGAAGTTAAAACAAAAAAGGAATCTTTGAAGAATGATGTTAAGAAACTTAGAGATGGTGGAATCACAGATGAAAATTTGATAGATGAACTTGGAAAAATGGGATGGATATTTCCTATACTTAAAAGGTTATTTAGTTCTACAAAAGAATTATGTATGTTCATTGAAATTGATGGATTAAACTATAAAGGTGTTATTTGGAGGAGTTAAAATGCAAAGTGATATTGACTACATAAAGGTTAAAAGACTTAGACAATATATTAAATTCCCTATCAATTGGGGCAACATTGAAATAACCTACAAGGACATTATAGAAGGAATTAAAAATAATATACCAGAGCAGGAAGATGTCTTTGCCACATCATGGACAGAAATTTATTTAGGGGATGAAGTAAATAAGGAATGGCACATAGGAAGAATATTATATTTTGTAAATAATCCTGATAAAATAGATCCAATAATGTTAGACAATGATTATTCAGATTATGATATATTCCCTATTCCAATTATTACAGATGGAAATCATAGATATGTTGCAACAGTCATAAGAAATGATGAATTTATACCTGCTAACTATAATGGTTTGGTTAGTCTATTAGAATATTTAAAGGGCGAGAGTGATATTAAACCAGAATATTAAAGGAGGAATTAACTATGAGTATTCGCAATATATTATCAAAAATATTTATGAAAGATGGCAAGAAAAAAGATTTTAAAAATGATATTTGTGATAAAATACATCATGAAAATCTTTGGGAAGATATTTACCTAACGCATATAGATATGATGAATCAAGATTTTTCTAAGATAAATGAAATATTTATTAATTATATCAGAGTAAATCACCAATTACCTTCAGTTTTTAATTTGTCGTTTAATAACGATGAAGCAGAAACAATTATACCATGTAACGTTAAGAAATATGCAGACATTGTATTACAAAATACACATAAAGATATTAAAGTTAGCGATGTAAAGAATTCTGTTATATTGATTGAAAATGTTCACGCAGATATTATATTGAAGGATGTTAATAATTGTTATTGTTTTATAAGAAATGTTCATAAGAATGTTAAAATACAAAAATGCAATAATACTACATTTATCTGTAAATTGACACATGGAAGTTTATTATGTAATAATAATAATATTAAAATTATTCATAAAGATCATACAAGATATACTTCTGCCGAACAAGATGTTTCAAATATAGATTGTAAATTTTATCCTATAAATTCAATTGAATTTGAGGAAGAATTTTATAAATAGACTTTGAATAAATAATTTCTTTTGTGTTGAAATAGAGGGAGGAACAATAAAATGAAACTTAAAGATGCATTACCGTATGAATTTATGAGTTGTGAATTTGAAAATGATAAGGCAAGAAAATTTGCAAATGTTGAAGTTATTAAAAAATATGATGCTAGAGAAGACCCTTGGATTGGGAAACATAAAAATGTAACTTATTGGTTTGAATTAGAAAATAGTTATGCAGTAGGTTTTAATGAAAGTCCGGCTAGAGGATGGAGTTTCCCTGTAGAGAAAATAAAGAAATAAAAGGGAGAATGAAAATGATAGATACTGAAATTAAAAGACACTTCGACATTCTCAAGGAACATGGTTATATTATGATTTATAATGATAACTTAGCAGACAAATTTAAGCAGTTCTTAGTTTAGGTATTGTTTAAATAGGATCGTGATTATAATTGTCCAGAAAGAAATAGGTTTGAAATAGAAGAATAATGATTGACATTTATATTATGATTGTGTTAGAATGGATTATAAAGTTAAACGAGGAGGTTTATATTATGAATAATATTACCAAAGATTGGTATCTATTTGAAGGTTTTGAATCTTATGGATTTGAAATTGATGGTTCAGAATTACTTGCAAAGAAAACGAAAATTGATAATGTAGATGTTATTCAGTATAATTGGGCAAAAGATAATGGTGTAATGGTTTCCCTTGCTCCATATTATATCGCTTGTAGTACATTAGATAAGTTAAAAAACATTTAGTATCAACTCGTTCTGGTGAGTATAAATAGAACTTTAAGCCAGAAGCGTTCCTGTCTAAATGGCAGGAGGTAGTTAAAATAAATTATAAGGAGGATACATAAATGAAATATAAATTGAATAATAAAAATGCTTCTTGCATCATGGGACACATTAATAACTTTTTTGGTCTGCCGACAGTTATAGATTATGGTATGCAAGAAAGAATTATTCGCAATATTGATGCAGATACTTTTAAAACTGATTATATCAAAGAAACTTATCATAATATCATTCCTCAATTAGGAATGAATTGTGAATGGCATCCGATGCTGAAGGATAAATATGAAGGGTTTAGAAAGAATGCACCTTTGTTATTTATTACATCTATATATGAAGGATGTGGAGTATGTATTCATATTGGCGATATTGTAGAATTAAAAGGTTCAAAGTTAATTATTAAAAATATCTATGATATGAAAATACTAAAATTAGAAAAACCTACAATTCATGAATTTACTCATTGTAAATATACAGATGAAATCAAAAGAAAAACTATCAATCAATTATTACATATGTATATTTCAGAATATAATTGGTTTGATTATGATTATTATGAAGAAGGATTTAAAGATATATTGAAGTATTTAGAAAGAGAATTAGATGAAATGTGGTACAACGGAAGTATTATGGTAGATCATTGGATTACAGGTAAGTATATATTGAAATTAAATAATAATGTAGATAAATTTACTTAATATGGAACTAATATGAATGTTATTGACAAATTTTTTAATTTTGAATTGACTAGTAAAAAGAATGAAGAAGTATTAAAGAAATCATCATCTCTAATGGATATTGCAGAGTATATTTATAATAAATATAGAATTGAACATCCTGAGAATTTTACAGATGAATGTAGTTATGATAATTATGAATGTTATGAATGGAGTAGTGGGTTTTAAAACATGATAAATGATCGGTTTTATTCAAAGTTAACTTACTTCTTGATAAAATATCAATAAAATAGTATTATAAATGTGGCAAAAGAATTTTGAAAATTTAATAATATTGTAATATAATTTTATGAAAAATATTATATTGCTACTAAATTGGTAGCAATTTTTTGTTTTTTACTAATAAGAGGAGGTGGTTATTTTGAACATATTAATTATATAGAAGAAGCAGAACCATAGAAAGGAAAATATAATTAAATAAAATAACAATATAAATGAGGTGAAAAATATAAGGAACGAATATGTGATAAATAAAAAATCAGCATATATGAAACTTAAAGATAAAAAAGGAGAAGTATTTAAAGTTTTAATTGACATTGAAGATATTGATAAAATAAAAGATTATAGATGGCATCTTGAATACTATAAAACAGCAAAATGCTATTATGTTCGTACAACTATTCATATTGGTATGTTTAATGGAAAAAATAAATCTAAATGTATACTTCTTCATTCAATGATTATGGGTGTAGAAAAGAATACAATTATTGATCATAAAAATCATAATCCATTAGATAATAGAAAAAAGAATTTAAGAATTGTTGAACCGAGTAATAATTCTGCTAATAGAAAAGGAGCAAATAGTAATAGTAGTACAGGTGTAAGAAATGTGCATTTAATTAATAAATATGGTGGTAAACAAGCATATGTAGTTCAATTAATGAAAAATGGTGAGAGATATGCCTGGGAATTTGGATTAAATCAGTTTAAAGAGGCATGTAAGTTTGCCGAAGAAAAACGCAAAGAAATATTTGGTAAATTTGCAGGTAACGGTTAATATAAATACATATATTTGCAATTGGTTTAATATAAAAGGCAAGATAATTATAGTTATAAAAAAATAATAAATTGTTATTCTTATACACTGGTTAACCAGTGTATATTTTTTATTAAAAGATATTGTATTTCCACTTAAATTAGTGTATAATTAAAATTATAATATAAATAGGAGGTTAAAACATGTATGAAGGTACAGACATTAAACCAGAGCAGTTACAAAAATTATGTAATACCGTAGGTAAATGTAGTTATGCATACGGAAATAATAAAGAACATTATACAGGCACAGGAGAAGAAGAAAATTGGATTATAATTATGCCTTGTAATGTTAAGGATAATGAAATATTAGGACTTACGCTTTATATATTTAAAAAAGAAGAATATATTCCTAAAACTTGGTTGATGCTCAATAAATTTAAACATACAAAGTTTATATTAGAAAATATTAAAGAATGTAAATTGAGATGGTTATCAGAATATAATAGATTATCATATTATCTTGAAGATGAAAATGGAAAATGGATTGATGTTACGTTCATATAATCAGTGTTTAAGTCAATAAAAATAAATAAAATTTAACTAATTATTTCATTAAAAGGTATTGCATTTTAACTTAAACTGTGGTATTATATATTTAATAGAATATAAAAATAAATAAATAAAAGGAGATGTTGTTAAATGATTAGAACTCCATTATCTCTAAGTGTGAAGCAAGTTTGTACTATGATTAAGAAAGGTAGTATGACTTTTGACAATCCAATTCAAAGACCTCCTGGGCAATGGAATCAGCAGAAGAAAAGTGATTTGATTGAATCAGTTTTTAGAAGATTTATTCCTGATTTCTTTGCAGTTAAAACTAGGGAAGAAAAAGGAAACGTCTACGATGTTATTGATGGTTTGCAGAGATTTACAACTATTTGCTCTTTCCTTAATGATGAGTGGGAATTGTTAGAAATTAAACCTGTAAAAATAGAAACTACTGGTGAAATACATAATATATCAGGTTTAAAATATTCTCAATTGCCTGAAGATATACAGGATGTAATAAAAAGCCATATGTTAACCATAAGAACAATAGAATTTGAAGAAGATGAAGACGAAGAAGAACTTGTTGAAGAAATATTTTATCATCTTAACAGTGGTGTTCCGATGGCAAAAGAGCATTTAGCTCTTATCTCAGCACCTAAGAACGTACAGGAATTTTGTCATAGAATTATAGCAGAACATGATTTATTTGTAGGAATTGCCAAATATTCAGAATCAGCAGTTAAAAAATCAGATAAGCATATGACAATTTTACAGAGTGTCTTGTTAATATCTGGTTTACCCTATGAAAGTTTTGCAGCAAAGCACATTGAAGAAGTATTTGCTAAAAATGAAATAACAGAAGAAGTTTTAATTCAGACAGAGAAAGCATTTACAGATATTGCTGATACCTTTCAATCTACACATAAATTTGTAGTTAAAATCAATATTCCAATTATGACATATATGTTTTCTAATGCTACTGATGAAAACAAAGGTCAAGTAAAAGAAAAATTATTAAATTATGTTAATAAGGGAATGGCTCCTGGAGATAAATATAAGGCATATACAGGTGCAGGGAATGTTAAGAAAGACAAAGTTATGAAACGCATTAAGGGTATGTTTGAGATATGCGGAGTAGTAGAAAGACCAGTTGTAGTAGTAAAGCAAACTTATGAAGAGATTAATGCAGTATTGCAGGAATTTAAAGGTGAGACTGAGCCTGAGTCTAATATTAAACCTGAAGACAATTCTACTAACGATTCTACTAACAATAACGATAATATCAATGTCCAGTCTGAACTTGAATCTGATGAAATACTAGAGTTAACAATAGATGATATACCTGATGTTGAGTTGGATAATGAGGAAGCAAGTTAATAGGGAAGGTTAAATTTCCTTCCCTATTCCTCTAAATTATAAATATAAATATAAAAGGAGATACGATAATAATGAAAACTAATACAATTGAAAAGGTAAAAATTCTGAAAGAACATTTGTTTAACGCTTATCCTGATGGTAAATTTTCAGCTAATTCATATGCATTTAATAATGTTTTAGGAATTAAAGGCCAAACTAATATTTATCTAGATATTCTTATTAAAGAAGGATTCTTGATAAAAACAAAGAAAGCTATTAGAGGGAGCAAGAGTTGGTATCCAGCAGAGTATGAAATAATTGGCTATTTAATTGATGATGTCAATGTTGAGAGTAAAAATGAAATAGAAAGCAAAATTGAGGATAATGAAGAAATACATAGTAAAGTTGATGTAAAAGATTGTATTGAAGAAATTTTTAATAATATCCCCATGAGACTTTATAAAACTGAAAAAGGTTATGTAATTCCTATCAGTTGTATTTATAAAGCATTAAATTTAACATCTCAATCAATATATGATTTATTAAGTAATTATAAAGAATTATTTGAACCCTATTTAACAAGTGTTACACTGGTTAAATCAGAAAAAGGAAATCCAAATAGAACATGCCTCACCAGGGACGGAGTAATCGGACTACTAATGAAAATATCATATAACAGGTTAACACCGGATAAAAAGAAACTTGTATTAGAATTTCAGAAGTGGGCGATTGAAAAGTTAGGACAACTTATGTTAACGGGTGAAGTTAAAATATCAAATCAAGAGCAACATAACATTAAAACTAATGTTGCCAATACAATAGGAGTTTTAGAAGAAGATATTGAAAAACTATTGATGGATATTCAGAATACTCTTGACAGTAAGTTAAAAGAAGTTAAATCATTGTTTGACAGTAAGAATGAAGAAGTATTGCTTGCTAAATCAGAAAGAGATATAGCAAATGAAAGAGAGAAACAGGTATTAGCCAAAGTATCCCAAATGGTTGACCAGAGATTTCAAATTATGCTGGATAAAATGGCTTAGTAGTGACATAATATTGTTTAAGGAGGTTGTAATAATATGCAGAATAAAGATAGTATTTATTTGCAAAACGGTTATAAAAATAGAGATGATTATCTTGAATCTCTATCTGAAGACTATGGAGTGCCTTTAGAAACAGTTTATATCCTTGCTGAAACACTTGGAGAGAATGAGGAATGGGACGCATTAATTTCAGCGTTAGAGGACGCAGGAGGTATGATTTTTGATGAACAAGGAGGGGATTAATTTCTCCTTCTTCTAACAAATAAAATATAAAAATACATATCAAAGGAGAGATATAGCATGACTAACAATTTAATACCTGCTTATAATTGGGAATCTATACATGGAGATATTCAAGAACCTAAAAGGTCAGAATACATTAAATCATCTACAATGGCAATAGAACCAAAGGGAGTAAGAAAATACTTAAAAGAATATCTAAAAAACAATAATTGCACAGATGAAATCAAAAACTTTTTAAAGGTATACTTAAATAACATTGCTTTACTATCTAAAACTCAAGTTGTTTGGGATGGCAGTTATAGAAATTGCGTTATTGTAATTAAACCTGATTATATAATGCCAACTCATAACGGAGGTTATCATGAAATTAATCCAGAGTACACGATTACAGAATTATTAACATATTTTCTAAATAATGCAGAAACCATATTCTTAAATATGCATACTACAACTCATGCTGAAGATATGGAAAATTGGAGATTAGAGGATATGTTGATATGGGATAGTATGGATGATTATAATGATGAAATGTATTAATAAAATAATAAAGGAGTTTTCATAATGAACATTAAAGATACATACTTAGGTTTTACAGACAACCTAAAACCAATGCAAAAGGCAAAAGCAGAGAAAACACTAGACAAACTAATCAGATGCAACGGCAATGTAATAACTAACAAAGAATTTATTCTTATTAAATTACAAGAAGGATTAACACCAAGTATAGAAGAAGATTATTCCTACTACAGCAGAAAACTACAAGGTGACACTAAACCAAAAACAGACTACAGACTTAAAGATCAAGATGGTAGTTTCTATCATATTACAAAAACTGAATATAATTATGCTTTATATCTCTTAGAGAATAATTTTCTTGATAAACAGAGAATTAAAGAGTTTATAGTAGCAGAAAATAACAGACTTCTACAATCAGCACAGGACGAATTCAATCATAAGCAACGAGAGAAAGAACGTAAAGAGATATTAGAAAGACAAAAACAAGAATTTGGAAATTGGCTAACTGAGCAAGCAGAAAACTATAATAACAATGATAAACTTGATATTGCTAAGAGTATATTTTTAGATGCTCAAGGTCAATACAATGAATTAATGTTATGTAAATTTATAGTATTGATTGAGAACATAAATAATCCAATGTGTAAAGATATGTTGAAAAGTTGGTTGCATACTCATAATACTACAAGTAAGAAAGTATTTTATCATATGACAGGTATTAAGTTACCATCAATGGATAAAAGTACTATGCCATTATTAGATAGTTTGAGTATAGCAGATTATAAGGGTATTGTACCATACAAGAAAAAAGTAGTAAAAAATGAAAAAGAATTAGAAACATTTTATAAATATAGTTTTAATAATATTGAAGGAATATATAATTTTGATGAATGCAGAGGGGGAACATATAAAGATGTATGGTTTAAATTTCTTTATCTCTAAGACAAATAAAAGTTATAGCATAACTGAAGGTAGAAGTGGTTTAAGTGCTGGAACTGGTAGCACTAAGCAAGAAACAATAAATATGTTAAAAGAAAATATTAAAAGAAAATATTAAAAGAATAGGTATTGATAGATTGAAGGTACAGATTGAAAATCATATTAACAGACATGGTATTAGTCCTAAGTATAGAGATGTTGTATAGATATAAAATATTCAACAAAATCATAAAATAATAGTTGCTATGTGCCCAGCATAATGTTACAATATAGTTATAAGATAAATAAGGAGGATATAACACATGTTAACTTTAAAAATTAAAAATATTAAAGGTATTAATTGGAGTAAAAATCATAGAATACCAGAAGTAAATAGTACATTTCAAGATTTTATTGATTCTGGGGATATTTCAGTTGGAGATATAGTAACAGTAGAAAATAAAGAAGAATGTGGATTCCCATTAGATGAAGGAGAATATTGCCTTACTTTTGATAAAGAAGATTTCTTTATTGAAGAACCATTTAGTAAAAAAGAATGTATAGAATTATTTGGTAAACAATTTAATTATTAAATTAATTTAACAGTTTGGCAGTATCTTTTTTAAAAACTGCCAGATATATAAAATAAGGAGAGATATAAAATGTGTAGAGCAAAACGATACACTGAACAACTACTAGAAATCTATGATAAAATTAATCAAGATTTAGAATATTTTAAATATAAGTTACATTATTTACAATGGTTGGAACAAGACTTGTTACATATTATAGAAAACAAAAATTTTAATGTCGTACAAGGTTACAAATTGTCTAAAAAACTTAAAGAAACTAGAAATGAACGCAGAGACTATAAAATTGAATTAGAGACTATGATTAATTTAAAGAAAACATTTGTTGATAAAAATATTAATTATCTAAAGAATACATATGATAGCATTAAACGGCAAGATGAAGAATTATTAAGTTTAAGAGATAACAGGGTATACAAACCTAGAGTGCTAGAAAGTATGGAATTAAGAGTAATTGTACCATTGAATAGGAAAGTGATATAGCAATAAATAAAATACCAAATTTTAGGAGGAATGTCATTATGAAAAACTTAATAAACAAAATGTCTCAAATATTTTCTGATAGTATGAATGATACAAATGGAAGAAGAATATTACATGCTTGGAATGATATGCAAAACGATATTAAAATTGAGATAAGAAGGTCAATGAAAGTATTATTAAATGAATTGATTAAAGATAATGATATTATTGTAAATAATACTAAAAATGAATCGTTATCGTTTAAATATTTATATATTATTTCTGCATATGAAGGTGGAAAAGGATATGTTGCACAAAATATATATAAAATAAACAGTAACACTGAAGAAATGAGAAATGCATGTAAAGAGGATTTCAAAAGGAATAATCCAGAAGCAAGTTATTATATGCATTTATGTTCAGAATTTGTTGTTGAAATAGAAGATGTGGGAATAGATGCTTTTATTAAAGATGGTAACAAATGCTTAAATGAATATCAAAAAGAACAAAAAGAGATTGAAAAGCAAGAATTAGTAGAATTAGAAAGGCTACAGAAAAAATATAATAGACGTACACCTACACCTTCATATGATAATAATAAGTTTATTGGTGGAGCATGGTCTGGAGATTGATTCAAATGGTTATTTGATATCGAATTAAAATAAATATAAAAAGGAGATTACATATTATGAGAAGAGCATATAATAGTGAATTTTGGAAAGGTGAAAATGGAGAATTAATAGGAATAAATTTGGGAGCAGATTTTGTTTCTGAACATGAATGGGGTATAAAAGGAATTACTAGAAGTTTTGGTATAACAAATGATAAAACAATTTTAGGAATTAAAAGAAGAATGATTAATGAATTTCCAGAAAGTAATATAATATTTACTCAATGTAAGATTGGTAGGAAAAATTATACTGTACTTATATTTGAAAGTTATCATAGATTTAACAAATATAAAGATAAAATAAAAGAATATTTACCAAGTGATTTAAAACCATATGGTAATGAAGATTTAGTATGTGCTTGGAGTGAGAGATCGTTTGGGATATTAGCATCTAACAAACATAAAGAAGAATTAGAAATACTTTATAAGGCTTTTAAAGATAAGGATATTGCAATAGGTATAGGTGGAGGTCATGCATTTAAAAATGGTGGATTAAAATTTACTATTGCTTCTAAACTACCAAAAGAAATAATCAAAGAAATATATAATGTTGATTTAGATTATTATAATCTTCAAAAAGTAGCACAAGAAACAGGTATTTATGAATTATTAGAAAAAGCAGGAAAAGGTAAATTTAAAGGTTGGATGGCATTATCTCCAAGATGGAAAGATGAAGAAAAGAAAGAAGTTGTATTTTGGTTAAATCCTGAACATCAACAAATTCATAATTTTGGTTGGTTTACTGTTGAAGATTTAAAAGAATGGGCAGAAGATAAAGGTAAAATTATGATGGGTAAATAAAGGAGGAAAACAATTATTATGATTAATTATGTTGATTGGCAAGTTACCGCAGGTGGACAGACAGAAGTAAGATATTACCCTGAAAATTATACTTATGATGATGTTTATAATGATCTCATAAATGAATGTGGTTTTCCTGAAGATGTACGGATAAAAAAATTGTAGGAGGAATTTACTATGAATTACACTTTAACGCAGAAGAATAGTAGAATTATTGAAAAATACTTTGATGCCTTTGACCAAGAATTAATATCAGACATTAAAGAAAAAGATAAATGTTTAAAGTTATTAAATGAAATATTATTATTACTTTCAGATAATGAAATTATTGATAATTTTAATATGAGCAATGCTAGAAAATTAATATATGTTGATTGTAATTATATTGGTAATAATGTTAATGAATTATTTATTAATTAAATTATAAAACAAATAGGAGGAATTTACTATGAAATTAAAAGAATTTTGTAAAGAGAATAATTATTGTTGTAAAAATTGTATAAATTCATATTGGAATTATATTAGTGAAGATCGTAGAAATCTTTTTTGTTCAAAAGATAATGGTCAAACAGATGAAGATTATATTTGTATTCATTATGGTGATGAAGAGTAATTATCATATTGTATAAACCCTTATAAATCAAGGGTTTACGCTAGTCAATATTATGATCAACTATGAGTTTTGTCATAATACGAGAGGAGAATAAAATTGTGAAGTATAAAAAATGGTTAGAATCATTTAGAAATAATGAGTTTGTAATTGAATTTAAAAGTAAAGAAGAAATAGAACCTTTTCTTAGTTATTTAAAAAATAATAACTTTACCTTTAGAGATGAAGAAAAAATAACTACAGATGATATTAAAGAATTAATAGAAACATTTATTTGGAATGAGCAATATGGCAATGATAATATATGTATAGAAAATGATGAAGATGGTTTATGTGTAGAAGATATTTCTTGGTATAAAATAACAGTACAAAAGATTTTAACATTAGTGTGAAATTAAGAAGGTGAGGAATAATCATGAGACTATGGGAAATCATTAAATTAGCAGATGAAAAGAAATTGACAAAAGGTGATCAATTCAAAGCAATAAATATTCCATTTGATTTAGTACTTGAGCTTGATGAAGATGATTATTTAGTATATAATACCATAATGGGTAATACCGCAGAAAGAAAAGCAGTTAGTTTATGTAGTGGAGAATTAGGTACAGAATATGTGAAGATAGAAACAAAAACTGAAATTGAGTATAAAAATGTAATGTTGTGTTTTGCTTGTGGAGCAGAATTTAAAGAAACTGATGAATTAAACTATAATAATATTTATAATTGTCCTTTCTGTGGTTGTTCTAAAGATAATAATTTAAGTTTAATTAGTCAAGATGGTAGATTTATAATAAAATGTAATGAATTAAGAAAGGAGTAATCTTTATGACCAATCTACAAAAATTCAAAAATCTAATGAACAATTTTAAAATAGAAGTATTTGAGGAAATAGATGAATTTAATTGTATTTCTATCAGACTAAAAAATAATCATCATAATACAATCCCTTTATTTTACTTCGATGAATCAGGTAAATTTGTAGAAGTAGAGACTACTATAGCAAATGGTAAATGTCAAGTTTGTGGTGCTGTAGTTGTTTGTGAAAGTTAAGAAATTACTTAATGAGGAAGGTGAAATTATATGAATAAATGTGATACATGTAAAAATAAAGGTACTCATATATGTCTTCAGTGCTTCATAATAGGTGGAAATCCTACATATGTTTGGTATGAACCTGTTGAAGAAGAAGATAATAAGTAATATAATCAATTGTGAAATTTATACAGAAAGGATAGAATATATAATGCAACAAATAAATAAAAATAACTATACAAGCAATATAACAAATATTTATAATGTAGCAAAACTATTAGAAGTTAATATAGATGAACCTTTTCAAATTCAATTTTTTACACATAAGAATCCATTTAAATCAACTTGGTATAAATTAACTGAAAATGGTTTAATGTACTCTTATTCTAAAGAAGGAAGTTATAATTATAAATCAGATGCTTTGGAAGGTTTATTGGTAGGCAAACATCAAATTGTAAAATATAACTAAATATTAAATATGTAATGATATTCAATCTTAGTAAACTCTTGTATTTCAAGGTTTTTATTTTTATAATAATCAAAAAATTGCTGAATTAAATAAGAATGCAAATATAACTCAGCATAAAATAATGGATATGTATAATCCAGAAGGAAATAGTTATGAAAAAGAAAATATATGATGATAAGGATATCTTTAGAAAATACGAAAGATAATTTAGAAGATTTGATGGAAGAAATAATACCTAATTTAGAGAATATGAGTAAATTAAGTGCTTTAAGAGGTAGTATTGAAATAGTAGAAGATAAATTAAAACAAATAAGAAGTGAAATTGATAAATTGAAACAAATATAATAATATATTAAGATAGAATAAATATAATAAATAGGAGGAATTACATAATGCAATTAAAAGAAAAGTTTAAAGAATTATGGTTTTTAAAAGTTGAAAAAGTTGCTAAAAAATGTTCTAATATTGAAGTATTTAATTTAATGAAACAAATTGAATATGGCAATATTTCAGATGAAGAAAAAGAAAAAATAGCAAAACAATTAGAGGGAATGAATATTTATGATATAAATGCAGTATGGTATATTGGTTTTATGATTGGTGATATTCAAAAATGTATATTTCAAAATAAAACAAATTTAAATTTGATTAATTCTGTAAGTCAAATTAATGGTTGTTTAAATAGTGATAGTTATTGGAGTAACGTATGGGATAATAATATTGATTCAGAAGAAGCAAAAAATCTTAAAGAATTGGGTATTTTGATGCAGGAATTAGTTAGATATTTATAAGAGAAAATATCTATATATAGTATGTGTTGTAATGATATATACTATATATAGATATAAATTCGTGATAAAAGAGAGTTTTTGTTCACTGTTAAATAATATAAAATATAAAGGAGGACTTGAACATGAATCAAAAATATGAAAAAGAATATTGTATGGTATGTGGTAATATAAATACTCAAGATAGAGAAATTTGTGAGTGTGGTGGAAGAAACTTCATATATGGAAATAATTTTACATATGAAAATAAAAAAGTAATATGTAATTGTGGTAATGATCAATTTCAAATGACTTTTCATATGAATATGAATCCTATTTATACTAAGAATTATAAGTGTAATGAATGTGGAAATGTAATTGGTATGCAAACTTATTATGAAAGTCCATATTTGGATTAATAAAAAGGAGAAGTAATATGTTAACTACAAAATTTGAATTCGATTTTTCGGATGATAAACTTATTAGTAAATTAATAGAATTGTATAATAATTGCTCAGATAAAGAAGAAATAATTAATATTGATTTAAAAGGACATGAATTACAAGCAATATTGATTAATCTTATTCCAG
>Ga0209318_1001150_pt1 | contig 18316 bp, 31 predicted proteins | sample RifGroE1_FD_183999 | JGI IMG/M metagenome (GOLD analysis project Ga0209318, IMG submission 183999) | Groundwater microbial communities from Rifle, Colorado, USA - Groundwater E1 (SPAdes) (version 2) | ecosystem: Environmental > Aquatic > Deep subsurface > Groundwater | place: Rifle, Colorado...
AATACACAAACAGACTAACTGCAGGTAATCAGTGGCCGAGGAAAAGGGCCGCTTTAAAAATACCGTTTTGTACTGGAAACATGTACCTCCCCAAGATATTTATACTAAGCACTAAGTTAAAATATACCAATTAATAGGAGGGAAATTATGAATCCATTAATATTAGGTTTTGGTGGCTTGGGTAGGACAGCGCTGTTGTCAGACCACCAGGCACCAAAGGGATTAAAATTCAGCGACAATGGCGACGAGTTGGACAAGTCCGAGCAACCGCCACAAAGCCGACCCACGCAAGAAACATAAACGGAGGATGGCCAAAAAATCCAAACAGAGGAACAGGAGGTAGCCCATGCCGACATTAGACGAACACTTAAATCAGGATATGCCGAGCGGTCAGCCCGATGGGTTTCGCGTTGAAACAACAGAGCAGGCTATCTGGGCCATGCGGAAACTGCACGGGATCGCAGTTGAGATAGACAGCGTTAAGGCTATAGCTTTGGCTGAAATAGATAAAATCCAAGCCTGGGTAGAATCTGAGACTAAGCAGTTACAGGCCGACGAAAACTTTTTCACTGCACTACTGGAAGGCTATCACAGACGCCTGTTTGAGCAGGACAACAAGAAAAAGACCATCAAGCTGCCACACGGTAGTTTGCAGCTCAGGGCTCAGGAACCAGTCTATACGAAGGATGATAAGAAAATCATTGCCTGGGCCGAGAAAAATAGACCTGAACTGGTTATCTCCCCACCCAAAGAATTAAGCTGGGGCGAACTTAAAAAACAAACCAAGGTTATCGAAAGACAGGTATTCGATACGGTTACCGGTGAGGTTATTCCAGGCATCGAAGCCATGGAACGTGATCCGAAATTTAGCGTCAAGCTGAAACCATGATCATGACAGAATCATTATGGAGGTGTATGGCATGAGCGGTGCAGATACACTGGCAGACATTAACAAAATACTCCGCGAGGAAATGAATAAGCCGCTAAAACTAGCTATCCCAACCGGACCGCTTGACCCGGAAAAAATTAAAATCGAAGTTGTCAGAAATCATAACACCGGCAAGTTTGAAGCTGTAGCGTTCTATTTATACGGCAAAAATAATAAGAACCGTAGGCTGATCAAGCTGGTAGATGAGGATTTCGACGATTACGCCGGAGCCGATAAGATGGCGCGATGGCTTCGGCGGCAAGTTAGATATGGTCAGATGATTGTTGAATGGCCTGGTATATAAGTAAGTTAAGTCAGGAGTGATCGAATGTCAGAATCAAAAGCTATAGCTACAAAGCTGGTCCTTATAGCTAAGGATTGCGACTATGTTCAAAAGGACGCCAAGAACCAGCAGCAGGGCTATAAGTACGCAAGCGCAGCACATATTCTGGAAAAGGTTAACGAATCCATGGTAGCACATAACGTTTGCAGCGTACCAAGCTATGCAGTAGTCAGTGCCAGCACTATTACAACCAAGAAAGGCGACATCTGGCAGTTTGTAACCGTGTCGTTGAAGTTGGAGATATATGATGCAGATACAGGGCAGTTTGTTATTGCCACTAGTTTGGGATCTGGTGTGGATCCAAACGACAAAGCCATAGCTAAGGCTCAAACAATGGCGCTTAAATACGCCTGGCTTACAACTTTAAACATCAGTACCGGTGATGACCCGGAGGCGGACGAACGACCGGACAAAGAGCAGTTTACCGGGCAACCAGGGCATGACGGGCAGAAAACCGCCCAGCAGATACTTATAGACCAGAAACTACAACAGTTAATGGGCCTATGGCAACAAGCCGGTTGGGATACTAACGGCATGGCGCATTATTTCCAGGAGAGGTATAAGAAGCCGTTTAACCAGGTAACAGCTCCTGAGATAGACGCGTTCATCGCTGAGGCTCAGGATTACCTGCAAAAACGCACAATTCAATACTAGGGGGTTAGGCAGTGGCATTAAACGTTATCACATTAATTGGTAGATTAACAAGAGACCCGGAACTAAGATACTCACCCAGCGGCGTAGCGGTATGTAAATTCGGTTTAGCGGTAGACCGCGACCGTAGAAATAAGGACGGAGAAAAGGAGACTGATTTTTTCGACGTGCTGACTTTCAATAAGCAGGCCGAGGTTGTTAATACAAACCTGCAAAAGGGGCGCTTAGTTGGTGTAAATGGGAGTATTCAGATTAGGAATTATGAGAGTAATGGGGTTAAGGGTAAGGCTGTGGAAGTAGTAGCAAATAACGTGCAGTTCCTGGATTATCCAAAGGACGGCAACGGTAATAGTGGAGGCGGCAATAACGGCAACAACAGACCGCCAAATAATCAGCCGCCAAATAACGGCTACAACGGGCCGCCTGCAGGTGGTGGTGGATATGTACCGCCATCAAATAATGGTTATAATGGACCTCCCGCCTGCCAATAACGGATACAACGGGCCACCTAATAATGGTTATGGTGGACCGCCAAATAACCAGTCACACAATAATGCCTATAACGGCCAGCCTGGTGGACCGCCAAATAACGGCTACAACGGGCCGCCTGGCAACGGACAGAATCAGGGCGGCTACAACGGGCCGTCTGGCAACAACAATCAGTGGTCAGAGGACGATATCCCATTTTGACATAGGAGCTAAACGATGCTTCAACTAAGACCATATCAACAGGGCCTCATAGATGGCGTCAGAAACGAATTCAAACAGGGCCGCCGCAAAACCTGTGTAGTAGCCCCTTGTGGTGCAGGAAAAACCATCATCATGGCCTGGCTTGCGCAGCAGACAGCGGTCAAAGGAAACTCAGTGCTGTTTGCAGTGCATCGTCAGGAACTTATTGAGCAGAGCAGTAGTACGTTTGTAAAACTGAAAATAAATCATGGCATCATAGCGCCGGGGATACCGAACATAGACGAACCCATACAGATTGGTAGCATATTCACAGTGGCCCGCAGACTTCATCGAATACAGCCTCCATCGGTAATAATATTTGATGAAGCTCACCACTGCAAGGCCAACACATGGATCAAGGTTATGGAGGCTTTTCCTCAGGCATACGTTATCGGATTAACTGCCACCCCGGCCCGGATGGGTGGGCAGGGCCTGGGAGATATATTTCAATCTTTGTTACTGGGACCATCCGTCAAAGAACTAATTGACTGGGGAAATCTCTCACGGTTTAAATACTTCGCGCCACCGGTGAAAGCTGATTTAAACGGGCTCAGGGTGAAATACGGGGAGTATGTAAGGTCAGAAGTCGCTCTCCGCATGGACAAGTCCGAGATAATAGGTGACGTGATCGAACAGTACCAGAAGCTATGTCCTGAAAAACGAGCTATAGCCTATTGTGTAAGCGTGGCTCATTCAGAGCACACAGCGCAGATGTTTAGGGACGCTGGCATCCAGGCCCAACACATTGACGGTGAAACCCAGTCCGGTGTCAGAGCCGCAGCCATTGAGAGTTTTCGGCGCGGTGAAATCAAGGTTTTGTGCAATGTGGATTTAATCAGTGAGGGCTTCGATGTACCGGCAATGGAGGCTGTGTTGCTGTTACGTCCAACGCAGTCCCTGACCCTGCACATTCAACAGAGCATGAGGCCTATGCGGCCGGATACGGAAAACCCTGAAAAGGTAGCTGTGATTATTGACCATGTAGGCAACTGCTACCGCCACGGGTTGCCTGATGAGGATCGAGAGTGGACACTGGAGAGCAAGCCAAAAAGTAAGCAGACCCGGGAAGTCAGTCTAAGAGTTTGCCCGAAGTGTTACGGGGCTCATCCGCCAAAACCTGTTTGTCCTTACTGTCAGTATAAATATGTTGCTGAGCACGAAGGACCGACACAGCGCAAGGGTAACCTGGTGGAGATTGACGAAATCGAACGCATACGTAAGAAACAGGAAGTAGGCAGAGCGCGGAGCATATCAGACTTAGAGAAGATCGCGCTTGAACGGGGGTACAATCTCCGCTGGATAACTAAGATGGCTGAGATAAAACGGATTAAGGGGTGATAACAGAGATGGAATTAGGGCCAACAATCGATTTAACCGTAGGCACCATATTCGGCATGATGCTATTTGCAATTATGATCGATGCCAGTCAAGACAATATTTGTCCTAGATGCGGACATAAAATGGCTGAGTGTGTTTGCCGTGAGTGTGGGTATCGGCCGGAAAACGAAAATTAAGGAGTAAGATGGGGTGTACGGAATATACAACACAATGCGTAAATGCTTCCAATTTAACATATCGGAACCAACCAAGGAAAAGGCATTAGCCAAATTGTTCAAACTAATTGGCAAAGATGCCTATAAATGGCGGTTTGAAGCTAGATTATTACCTAAAACTGGGAGGGCTAACAGTGACGAAACCAAGAAAAACACGCATCCAGCGCCTTGAAAGCCAGTTACGCAAGGCCAAGCGCGACATCGTAGAACTACAGGAAATCGCATACGTACAGGGCAGTATACAACTTGACCAGGGCAATAGAATTACTAAACTAGCCAAAGCAGCCAAAACAGACATTGCCCGTGTTAGCCACAGCGTCAGGATGGCAAACGTCTGGTCAAAGGCTCTGCAGATTAGAGTATATCGTTTAGAGCAGGGATTTTGGCGGAAGCTGTTTAGTTGGAGGCCCGGCAAGGTGAGTAAGGATGCCTAAACTTAAAGTAAGCCCAACCGATCTAGTCATGCAGGCTATTCACGAGGCCGGGACAACGGATCCTGGCGTAATAAGCCTACAGATTGAGGATATTATTAAGCGCAAAATCAGAACCTGGAAAGCCAGAAATACATCCGTGATATACCAGGAGCTTGGTCGTTATGGAATCGAAAGGTATAGCGATGTTGTGAAGCTGGTTGAGCAAGTCAGGAGGGCGGTTTGATGAGAGGCAGGGAGTACTCTAATAATGAGAAACAAATAGCCAGTCAGAGTCTACCGCTCAAAGAGATACAGCGACAGCTTGCCGAGGCCGGATATGACAGGACGGTTGGAAGTATCGGGGCATGGCGGAATAATAATGGTTTTCGTTATGAAAAGAAGTCAAAACCGATTCCAGCTTGCGATTTGACCGGAGGTGTATCTTACAGAGATGCTCTCAGTCAGAATAAGCATCCGAAAATGGAGCACTTCCTAAGATGTCTAGCGACATACAACCGCAAGGCGCGAGAGTTAGGCGAAAAAATTAATTTAGTTAAGTTTATAAACGCCTACGCCAATGAATACGGCAGTGGCGGTACGTTGTCAGAGCGTTTTAAGCTTACAGAATACCGAAAAAGCCAGATATTGCAGCTTTACAGGAATGGTATGAATTATAGCAATATAGCTGTCAATACTGGCTTATGCCCAGACAGGGTTAGAAGGTTTTTGGTTAGTGTCGAATCATAAATACATAGTTAGGCCGGTGCCGAGCCGGTCAATGAAAATACAGGGGGCATTACGCATGAAACGACCGATTAACCAAATCCTTACCGACATTGAACGCGAGAAAGCCAAACTGTCTAAAATGCCTCTTGGCAGTGAACTGACACTGCAGCAGAGCATGGTTGTAGACAGGCTGATAAACGAATATTACCGGGCTTTAAACCAGGGAGGGAAAACGGCATGAAACCTTGGAATAAGCCTATCAGACTGAGCACCAGGGAAGAAATACGACACATTAAAAAGCACGACAAAAGGTTTAATGAAAATAGTAAGCATTATGGAGTTACGAATTGGATGGTTGGAACCTGCAAGAATCCACTAGCTCCTTGGGTACAGATACATTTTGGGTATTTTTGTGTGCAGATTAAATGGTATTTAATTGTTCTTTTATTGATGGTATTGAGTTTTACATTTGGCAAATTAGCCTAGTTATCAGAAAGGAAGGTTGTGAAATAGTGAGGTTTGTCTCAGTAAGTCGCTGTGGTCGCATAAGTATAGAGGATATACGCAAAAAGGATATGATTGAGCGGTATAAGCAAAATGCAAGAGAAGGTAAAACTATAATCAACTCAATAGTTGGCGGTGTTTTTAGTGCTCAATGTATGGGTTGCCCTCATAGGAAAATAAAAACACTTGATAAACCGTTTAATGGATACAGGACTGCTAGTGAGTGTCAGTCTATTGTAATTAAGGATGGCGGGAATATGCCTTCTGATTGGGTAACTGGTGTTATTAAAGATAGGCCGGAGGTGCAGCCATGAAACAGGGCAAGAATCCAACACGGAGACAGCGCGATATACTAAAGCGCTGCCGGTTGAATCCAGATAACTGGTTAGTTGTAAAATTCCTGACTGAGGAACTGCATGTAGTTAACCGTCAGACAAGAAAAGTCAGGATAATTAGATACTAGGAGGTTTCTAAATATGCAAGCACAAGCTATTGAAAAAATAAAAACCGAAATGGAGCAGAACGCAAATAACTCCTACATCCAAGCGGTAGGCAGTATGTTGCTGCAGCACTTAAACGTTAACCCATCGGCAGCGGAGCGGATCCTGGCCGAGGGTAAAACTATAACCGGGAGCTTTGCAGAAATGCGGAAAGAGGCTGAGAAAAAGAAGGTAGGTAATTGTGCTGTATTAACCGACCAGGAAGGCTTTGCGATTGTCCTGCAATATTTCGGTATCGAGGCAACGACTGAACATCAACCGGTACCGGCTCAGGCCGTGGCCAGTGTCGTAAAGGCAAAAACCAGTATCGATTTTGACGTTAAGCTTGAGGATCTGCTATAGCTATGAACATAGAAGAGTGCTTTAGGCACATACCGGACCGACTTACTCCCGAAATGAAGATTTTTGCTCACGATGTTGTTTTTAAGCACTACATTTTTTATAGCAAGAACGGTAAACAGCAGGATTGCTACTGTACCCATTGCCAGCAGTATTTTACAGAAACCAGGTTAAGACACAAGCAACCGTTTACCTGTCCGCAGTGCGGTACTGCCTGCACCGCTAGGTCCAATGGTATGGGTAGAAAACGTCTGATTGACGAGGCATATTTCGTGTATTATCTCAAGTCGGCGGTTGACCAGCAGTGCATCACTGCAGTTGGAACCTACGCGGTTAGGGATTATTCGGGAGACTGCCGCACGGTAGAAACTAAGTTTATCGACCAGGATCTGTTTGTTTTTACGCCTGGTGTTGGTGGTGTAGCGTTTCATCGTTACGCGTATTACTCCAAGGCTAAGACAATGGAAGGCAGTAGTTTAGGCATGGCGTGTGCCGTAAAGTGTCAGTGGTTCCGAGACCATAACGCACATATACCATGCACGCACAGTAGGGACAGTATAGCTAATGCGGTTAAGGGAACGCCTTTCCAGTACAGTACATGGGAGCATTACAACCATTTCGATATGGTAGAATTCTTCGATTTAGCCAGCAAATACGCGTGTGTTGAGTATTTAACTAAGCTAGGTTTTAGTCATCTAATAAAGGATAAGCTGGACGGTGAACGTACATTTTACGCGATTAACTGGAGAGGAAAGAACCCTTTACAGGTGCTGGGATTGTCGAAGCAGGAGCTTCGTGATATCAATAAACAGGATTTAACTATGAGGTTTTTAGACCTAAGAATACTAAAACTAGGTAAGCGCGACGGATCGAACTTAACCCCTGCCGAGGCTGAAGTTATAGCAGGTACTTGGGGCTGGATGTTGGATGGACATTTAAAACTCATAAAATACGGCAACCTAAGACAGCTAAACAACTACTTCGCCAAACAGTTAGCCAAAAACAAAATAAAACATTACGACGATTGTTTTAGGGCATGGCGGGATTATTTGGCTGACTGCAAGCAGTTGGAAATGGATTTGACTAAGGAAAAAATAGTTTTTCCCCGCAATTTGCACAGAGCGCACCAGAACACGATCAAACTGGTTAAGTATAAGGCTGATGAGATACTGGACAGGAGAATAAGGCTAAGGTTTACTGTACTGGATAAGCTATACAACTTTAGTCACTCTGGATTATTAATTAGACCTGCAGAATCTACCAAGGAAATTATAGCAGAGGGCAGCGCATTAAGTCACTGTATAGGCGGCTATTCCAAACGATACGCGGAAGGTCAGACGGATTTGTTTTTTATCCGGAAGGCTGATGAACCGGATAGGCCTTACTATTCAGTGGAAATTCAAAAGGGTAAGTTAATTCAGTGTCGCGGATACAAAAACTGTGAAGCGACTGAGGAAATTAAGAATTTCATTGATATTTTCATCGAAACCATGTTTAGAAAACCGAGCAGAAAGGAGGCTGTGAATTGAGTAAAAAAACGGGTAAAACACCGGCAGAACCACCGACCGAGGGCATAACAGAACTAACCGTTACCCGCACACCTGAGTCCGTAGCAGCAGAGATTTGCGCCTTAAAAAGCCAAACGCAAACGATCATCCTGCACGCAACCGTAGAGATTGGGCGCAGGTTAACAGAGGTAAAAGCTATGTTGCCGCATGGCGTATGGGGTAATTGGCTAAAAGCATATGTTGATTATTCCCATGATACAGCAAATAAGATTATGAAGGTGTATGAGGAATATAAGGACAAGCTAAATTCAGAAACGTTTCTGAATTTGACATACAGTAAGGCTATTGCTCTGCTGGGGATACCTGCCGAGGAACGGGAGCAGTTTGCTAAGGATAATGACATAGAAAATATGTCAACCAGAGAACTAAAGAAGGCTATCAAGGAAAAGGAAGAACTTGAAAAACTCTTGGAGATAGCGCGGAACATTGCAACCGAAAAGTCCGAGGAATCACGTAAAACAAAAGAAGAAAAACAGCAGCTAGAATCAGATTTAAGGGTATCGGATAAGTGTTTACATGATGTTCAGGGGCACGTCAAGGACTTACAAGCAGCCCTTCAGGAAGAAAAGAAGAACTCCAAGGAGAAGGCTGAAAAACTGCAGTCAACTATAGCTGAAACCAAAAAGCAACTTAACGAGGCTCAGGCGTCCGGCAATGAAGCATTGGTCACGCATCTGCAAGAGTCACTCGAAAAAACGGACAATGAACTGCATGTGGCCCTTGAAAAAATCGAAGAGCTTGAAAAGCAACTCAGAGAAAAGCCGATCGAGACCACGGCAGCAGAAATCATCGAGAAGGTTCCGGAAGAAGTTGAGCGGGAACTTAACGAGCTTAGACAGAGAGTGCAGGAGTTTGAAACTAAGCCTGAGAGTAACGAAGCCATTTTTCTTTATAAGCTGCATTTTGACCAGGTTGTTAAGGGATTCAATGATTTGATTAATGACCTTGAAAAAATAAGAAAAACTGACCAGGAATCATATAAAAAGCGGAAAAATGCCGCGTTTATGCTTATTAGCAAGATGACTGATAGGCTGCAATGAAACACTTAACTATCGGCCAAAAATTAATACACATACCGACCAGCAGGCCGGTAATTATAGCGGCCATGAGCGATATATCATTCACAGTTCACACGCTTGACGATACATGGCCGCATCCAAAAACAGGGAAGCCTTGGGGCGGGAGTGCCTGGGAATTGGCTTGGGATAGTGTTAATCAGTTTAGGGAGATAGAGGAAGGAGATAAACCATGACCTATGAAATCGGAAAAATCGTAACAGACCATTTCGCCGTTAAGAAATCCTATGTCGGTATCGCTAAGAACGATAAGCAATACCTGGACCTCCAATTGACCGACGGGAAAATAGACCTACATGCTAAACAGTGGGATTTTACTGGTGAAGTACCCAAAGAAAACACTGTCGTAAACGTGCAGGCGTTGGTTAACACCTACCAGGGCAAACTGCAGTTAGTTATCCAGCAAATTACTGAGGCTAAGGCTGGGGAGTTTGAACCGAGTAAGTTTATACCTGTTTGTCCAATAAATAAAAACCTGCTGATAGAAGATTTTGTAATGCTGAAGGATAAGGTAAGTAATTTAGGTTATAGAAACCTGTTAAATAAAATTATGTACAGTCACGAATTTGGTAAATTTATTATAGCACCAGGTTCCAAGAGCATACATCATGCCTACCTGCATGGACTGCTTGAGCACAGCGTTGATGTCACCAAGAAAGCTATTAATATGGCTGATAGTTCAGTAAATATAGATCTGTTGATTACAGGTGGATTACTTCACGATATCGGCAAAATATTGGCCTACGATTGGTCAGGATGTGTGATTACCAGCACTGCAAGCAACTATCTTATCGGCCATATAACTATGGGAATGATAATAATAAACAATTTTTGCAAGAACGAAACAATAACAGAAAACCAACACTTACAACTCCTGCACCTGGTAGCCTCCCATCATGGCAAGCTGGAATACGGCAGTCCAGTGGAACCACAGACAAAGGAAGCCATCATATTACACACTGCCGACATGCTTGATTATCAGTGCAGCAGCATAGACCAGGCTATTACAGCGACTACGCCAGGCAGCGAGTGGACGCCGAAAGCGGCCGGTATTGGCAGGGAGTTTTATATAGGCGGTGCGAAAGCATGACCGAACACCAAATCCAAAACGCGATCAGAGAGCACGTCAGCAAAAACCGTCTAGGCGTATTATTCCGGGCCAACGTAGGCGAAGCCTGGACGGGCGACCGCATACGACACAACCCGGATGGCAGTATAACAATTCACAATCCGCGCCGACTTAGGACAGGCTTACCTAAGGGTTTTAGTGACTTGTTTGGGGTAACTAATTCCGGTCATGCTGTATTTATAGAGGTGAAATCTAAGACCGGTAATGCAACCGAGGAGCAGAAAAATTTCCTCCTGCAGATGCACAAACAGGGGGCATTTGCAGGAGTTGCCCGGAGCATTGAGCGAGCTGAGAAAATATTTAGAGGTGAGGCGGAGGTGTAAAAATGAAAAACACGCTTGGAGACTTGAACAACCATTTGTTCGCACAGCTTGAGCGTTTAGGTGATGAAGATCTTAAAAGTGAACAGCTAACCGAAGAAATTGAGAGAGCAAAGGCAATAACTCAGGTTGCCAGTCAAATTATTTCTAATGGCAAACTGGTTCTCGATGCAATAAAAACAAGAGACGAGTATCTTGGTGGTGACAATAAAAAAATACCTGCTATGCTACGTGAATCATTTACAGCGGAGTGATGTTATGACACATTTATTTACCGCGAATGAAAAACAATTTATAAAAGAGCATGTGCATGGGATTAGTAATGCTGAACTTACGGAAATGGTTAATGCACATTTTAGCTTAGATTTAACAGTTAATCAAATTAAGAATTTCAAGAAAAATCATAAGTTAAACAGTGGTTTAAATGGAAGACTTAAACCTGGACATATACCTATTAATAGAGTTAGAAAGGGCGTTGACGGTTGGCGTCCATCTCAATTTAAAAAAGGTCACAAGCCACACAATTATATGCCTGTAGGATCTGAAAGAGTAAGTGATGGTTATGTCTATATAAAAATAGCAGACCCAAAAAAATGGAAAGGTAAACATATTTTAATTTGGGAAGATCATAACGGCCCTGTGCCAAAAGGTCATGTGGTTATTTTTGGAGACAGCAACCGGCGTAATTTTGATATTAATAATCTGATTTTAGTCTCACGAAAACAGCTGGTAAAGTTAAATCAAAACAATCTAATTAAAGATAATGCTGATTTAACGAGGACGGGAATTATTATAGCGGATATTTACAGCAAAATTGGTGAACGAAAGAAAAGAAAATAAAATTGCTAAGTTAACATTCCAATTATTCCGCGATAACTTCAGTTTTTAACAATAGACTTCTAACGAAAGGGGAGGGCAACTTGATACTTAGTTTTCTAACCTCCCTATATCAATATCTTAATCCTGATTATTACCTTTACCTTTGGACATTGCCAGGCCGCAAAACACACCTATTCCCGGCCAGCGACCTGGTGGGAATGTCCGAGTTAGCCAGTCAGTTAACCGGTGACATATATTTTGGACTTGGGGCTACAGGCCGACAGTTAACCGACTATGAGCGGCCCAAAAACGAGGAAATCGCGGCCATACCGGGGCTTTGGGTGGATATAGACATACGGCACCCACAAGCCCACAAATCACAGGATTTACCGCAAAGCGTTGCCGAAGCCATGGCCATTTTACCAGACGGTTTACAACCATCCCTGGTTGTCTGGTCCGGCTATGGCATACACGTATATTACCTTTTCCGTGAGCCATGGGAGCTTGAATCGCCGGAGGAACGTAACCAGGCCACTGAGTTATTACGCGGCCTACAGGCTGTAGTGAAACATAATGCCGCTCTGAAAAACTGGAAGGTAGACACCACTGCAGACCTAGCCAGAGTGCTTCGCCTACCAGGAACCATGAATCACAAACTACAAACACCAGTTCAGGCCACAGTCATAGAGCAAGCAGATGTTCGTTATAACCCGGATGATATTGAAAGCCTGCTGCCTGAGGTACCGAAAACACCTGCCAGCACTACACAGAGAAAGACAGCCTTTGAGCGCAGGCCGACAGATGGACAAGCTGGCCTGATGCTCCGTAATTGCCGTTTCATGCAGCACTGCCAGCTAAATACTTCAAAATTAAGTTATTCGGAAAAATTAGCTGTAGCGACAAACATAGTCAGGGCTTCGGATGGCGTTGAAGCGGCACATGCTTTGTTCTCCTTGGATAAGGACCGATATAACTACGAATTTACTGACGCAAAAATCAACGAAGCACTTAACAAAATGAACCCTCAAACATGTGAATATATCAGGTCGGTAATTGGATTCCTAGGCTGCCCACCAACCGGTTGCAACGTGCAGGCGCCTTGTGGTTGGAGTCTGTCCCGTGTAGCACAGGCCCGGGCGACCGTCAGAGCAATTCCAGCACCTACCCCTGAAACGGTACTGATTCCGGAGGTGTTGGGGGCTCTGGCAGTTCTAAAAAAGGAAGACCAGGCCGAGTATTCAAGATTTAAAGGCACATGTAAGGGTAAGGTTAATTTAAATGACCTTGAAAAGGCAGTCAATCAGCAACGCAAACAATCAAAATCAGACCATTTACACGTGGTGCAGGACGGTGAAAAGCCGGGCAAACGGATGCTCAGGGATACGGTACCAGAGGTACCGGTAGACCTGGTATTGCCCGCAAACTTTAAATTTGAACATAGCGGGATAATCTTTGTCAAAGAAAACAGCGCCGGCGACACGATAGTTTACAAAGCAGTAGGCTGCCCGTTGGTTATCTCTGAACGCGTTTTTAATGTGGACACAGAAACCGAGAAAATAGAACTATGTTTTCGATACCTAAAAAACAAATGGAAACGTATTTTACTTCCAAGGTCAACTGTTTTTGACGCTCGTAAAATCATGCAATTAGCTGATTTTGGAGTACCAATATCATCAGAATCTACAAAACATACAGTTAAATGGTTGGACGCTTTGGCTGATACCAACCAGGACAAAATACCTGTTACCTACTCAGTATCAAAGCTAGGTTGGCGCGGAGAACGTGAGTTCATCCTGCCCAACCTTCAACAGAAATACAGAATCGATATTGACGATGATGGCAGTCAGTCAACGGTCAACGGTTTTACGACCGCAGGCAAACGCGAAGAATGGATTAATGCCATGCAGTATCTTAGACAGTCACCCAGGGCCAGATTTATATTAGCAGCAGCTTTTGCAGCTCCCTTGCTTCGCATCTTGGGCCAGAGAAATTTCGTAATACATAACTGGGGTAATTCTCAGGACGGGAAGACGGCAACTCTATGGGCGGCAATGTCAGTGTGGGGAAACTCCGATAAACTAATCGGCACCTTTGACGCCACCAGTACAGCCATGGAGCGCAGGGCAGCTTTATACAGCGATTTACCGTTAGCAATCAACGAGCGGGAAGTATTGTCACAGAACAAACGCAACGACATATCACCATTGTTATACATCATGGGAGAGGGAAAAGGCAGAGGCAGAGGCACAAAGACAGGACTGCAAGGCACGGCTACCTGGAGAACGATTGTAATGTCAACCGGGGAAGGTACCCTGAGCAGTGCCGGATCCTTCGATGGGGTTATGACCAGAGTGCTGGAAATCAGCGACGGGCCACTGGCACACGACAGGGACTTTGCCCGGCAATTGTATTACCTACTACCACGGAGTCACGGGTTTGCAGGTCCGGAGTTTTTGAACCAGTTACTGCAGGCCGATTATGGAAATATTCTGGCAACTTACCGTGATTTTCAGGCCATGTTCCGGGCAGGTTATCCAGACAGAATCGACAGTCACATAGACGCTGTTGCCTGTGTTGCTACGGCCGATTACCTTTCATCGGCTTGGGTGTTCGGTGAGGGTTGGGAATACGCAAAGGCCGGAGCTGTGAGTACAGCGGGGCAGATACTTGCCGGGTTAATCACCCGTTCTGATGCAAGCGAGGCAGGGCGAGCCTGGAACATATTCGTTGACTGGTTAGCAGAGAATCAGGACAGGTTTTCCGGTAGTACGTCAGGGCCAAAGTACGGGTACCATTTACAGGACAAGCAGAATCCAAAAAAAATAGACATATTTATTATCCGCAGCGTGGTAGATAAATTTTTAACAGATAACTTTTCAGCCTCCAGGAAGATAATCAGGGAGTGGGCCAACCTTGGGAAAATTGAAACGTTTTACCGCGGCGGCAAGATGCGATATGACACGATGGGTAAAACGATGGACGGCGGGGTTAGGCCGCAGGTTATCATGGTGAAAAGTTTCGGAGGAGAGGTGGAGCAGTGACAACTGAGGATATTTTAGTGTACATGGAAACAGAGGATCATGGTAACGGTTGGGTATTTGCTAAATCAAATGAATTGGAAAGGTATTATTTGAGAGTTAGAAAATTAATTAGATGGGAAATAGAATGGAAAATTAAGGTTTTGTATTAAATCTAATTAGTGCAACAGTGTCACAGGAGTGTCACAGGAGTGTCACAGGGCTGAGGCCGCAAGGTATAAGGGTTTATATATATATTGTGACACTGTGACACTAATATCTATATATCATATATGTATTTTACCCCTACACCCTTAAAGGCAATGGTAAAGGGGTAAGGGTAAGGGGGTATAAAAATATACTCATACCCTTTTGAAATTAGTGTCACAGTGTCAAATTTACTCTGAGTATCAGTAAAATCAATGCCTGTAGGGTTTTGAAATTGTGACACAGCTAGTGTCACTTAAAAGAAGGAGGCTAATTCATGTCTAAAATAATGCACAAAATATCCATGTCAGATGAAGGTAATTTATATATGTGCATGCCGAGGGCAGAAAATATACCTGTACCTAGAGAAGGTTGGGAGTTAACCCAATGCCCAGTATGCGGTGATGATTGCTACTTAATACCGGTAGGCAAGAAACTGCTACAAGATAACCCTACTATGAAAGCCTGCTGTACACCATGTTCACTTAGGTTAGGGGTAGGACGATGACAGGAACACAGCCAGGCATCGCAGACTACGACCTGCCACTAGAACCACTAATACAAAGACGCGGTGGTTTAATGCCCATCAAAAGCCACCTGCTAAACGAAACGATATATTTTGCACTGGATAAAGAACATGCCAAGAGAGCACCACAGGGCGCCGCAGTATACACGTTGCACGAGCTTAAGGTCCTTTTCACTAACAAACCTTACTTAAGCACTCCTGATTCAATCAGACGTATTCACAGAGCCAAGAAAGCCTTTGGCCTGGAGTTTGTAGACACTCCCGAACTGAACAGCTTACCACTGGTAGACCCAAGGCCCGACTTAACTGAGGATAGTTTCATGTGGGAACAGTTGATGAATTTAGCCGCTCAGAATGATTACCAGGTTGGACAGTTACTATTTGCGCTGAGAAGTTACGGACTGAGGCTGATGCCCGGTAATGTGAACTGGATATTGCGTCCGGAGATAAGGCCGGGTTGCTTCGAATCGCTGGCTGAGTACGAGGAATTGAAAACTAATTGGTTGGTGCCGCATGGACAGCAGATTACCAAGTTACTTAAAATGCTACCGTTACCGGTGAGGCAGCCTTGAAAAATCTATTTAAAACCACTAAACATATCTGCTGCCTACGCTGCCTAAGTCGGGGGACATGTTGGGACGGATGCTGTCAATCAATAAATAGCTGCTATAACAGAAAAATTGACATATACACAACGGACGTTGTTATTAGGTGTATATGCGTTAGTTTTAAGCCAGAATCACAGACAGATTGAGGAGGCTTTGCAGTGGCAAGTCAAAGTGGTCATCATACAAACATAGTAAAACGCAGACTTGGATGCCGATTGCCGTTTGAGCAGGGTAAGGATGACGGTTATGCCAGTTCGGGGCCGGTGGTCGAATATTCACTGCCACCCGAAGAAATAACGAAGAAATACGGTCCAGTCAACGAATCTGTCAGAAGCATTACTGCCAAATCACTTGAATATGCAATAGATAAATCTAATACACCGGTTGAGGCAGCAAAGTTCTTAAAAATCAGTATCCCTACGTTTTGGCAGAAAATAGAAGAACACGGAATCACAACACCAGGAGAATGGGAGGATGAAAAACCGATGATACCGGAAACAGATACGAGAGATAAACCGGAAACAAATAAACCGGAAACAAATGAGTCGGAAAATACCTCTAAGAAAACTCAAATAGAAACTGCCAGGGAGAAACTGACTAAGGAAGTCTATCTGGAGTTTAAAGCCCAAGGCCTTAAGGATGCCGCAATAATAAAACGCTTGGACATTTCCAATGTTAATTTTTATAAGATAAAGAAAGAATTCGGCCAGCTAGAATCTGATAAAACCGGCCTGTCTGAATGTAGCATTGCAGAGCTGTCTGAATTCGATAACACTGATTCTACTGACCACAATCAGGATCCGGCTCAGTCGGAAATAACCTGGATAACTAAAGACCTGTGCTATCAAATTCCTACCGTAAAAATAGGTAGCAGTTTTAGATTTAATGCAGCTTCCAGGAAACTTATTGCAGCGGATTATGTCAAGGTTGGAGTTGTTAGCAACCGCTTGATTATTGCTCCTTGCCAGGAAAAAGATCAAGGATGCTACAAGCTTAATCACGGTAAACATTCTGCTGCAATTGGCGGGGACAGGCTGTTACGTGTTATTCAAAAGCTTGGAATAACGCCAGGCAGATACCAATTAACTAAGAATGACCAGGGCTGGTGGGTTGGGGAACTTATGGTGTAAGTGAGGTAATGGAGGTGAGTCTGTGGGCAAAAAAAACACAGTAAATACCTACGACATAGCTAAAGCTGCAGCAATCGAAGCCTTAAAGCTTCAAAAAGAAGAAGAGCGACAATATATCAAAAAGAACCGTTACCATAACACTGAGCTGCTTCTTAAAAACTACCTAAATTTGCTGGACCATTATGGGAACGCCAAGGATAAAGCCTCCGACATAATGAACCTTGACGATCTTGATATAGACGAGGTTATTATAAAGGCGATTAAACGTTCTCGGGTCAGGACAATGATAATGATTAATCAAATAGAAACCTGTATGGAGATACTGAAAAACAGAATGGCCAGCAAGGGTCAATCTGAGAAGTATGAGGTTATCTATTACTTATATTTGGATAAGGCCAGAAGAGATATGGAGCGTGGGGAACTGGTTAAGGTAGTGGCTGAAGAATTGAATTGTGGTGAGAAGTCAGTATATCGCTGGAAGAATGAAATGGTAGTTGAATTAAGTATTCTTTTGTTCGGTATAGACGGCTTAAGGCTTGATTTATAAGGCTTACAGGGTTTGAGAAAGCTGTGACAAAAAGCTGACATTTACACGATAATTCAGACGTGTTAAAATGATACTATGAATTTTTGTGTTTAAGAGAACCGTCCAACTGTGGGCGGTTTTTTATTTAACGCCTGAGCAGGGCGCTTTTTCTTATTGTAGAATAGTGTTGGTATTTGTCGGAAATTTAATAAAGGATAAGCCCTCTGTTTGCCGAAGTTTGTTGGTGAGAGAGGGGGTGATTGTATGGCCGTTACTATAACTGACTATGATGGTATGAAAGAAAAAGAGAAAGAAATTAATAAAGTATTGGAACAGCAGAAAGAACTAGAGAATAAGCAAAATGAAAAACAATAATCTTTAGAGCCTCCGGGCTCTTTTTATTTGCATTATTTAGTCAAGGAGTGATTATCATGTAACCGCTAAATTATTTTTAACCTACTAATCATAATCAATCACAGGGTAAATAATCTGCCTTGTGCTTGATATTCGCCAGAGTAGTTTAATTCGGTAGAACACTGCCTATAAACATTAGTGTGGGTTCGATTCCTACCTTTGGTGCCAGGATATTTTTGAGGCGATTATCATGACACCATTCCATAAAACAAAGAAATGGAAACATAAGCGTCTGATAATCCTTAGACGTGACGAGTATATGTGCCGTGAGTGCAGGAGATATGGCAGGA
>Ga0209318_1001154_pt1 | contig 18284 bp, 15 predicted proteins | sample RifGroE1_FD_183999 | JGI IMG/M metagenome (GOLD analysis project Ga0209318, IMG submission 183999) | Groundwater microbial communities from Rifle, Colorado, USA - Groundwater E1 (SPAdes) (version 2) | ecosystem: Environmental > Aquatic > Deep subsurface > Groundwater | place: Rifle, Colorado...
TTTAAATGGAATAAGTTCAGCAATTTCTGATTCTTTGGTGGTGAGGTCTTCACCTAACTTTGTGATTGCTTCAATTTTAGAAGACAGTTCTGCTTCTTTTTCAGAAATAGTTTTATTTAGTTCAGATACGTTTGTTGTCAGAGTAGCGATTTGTGTGTCTTTTTCTGCTATTTCTGTAGTCAACACAAATTTCATTTCTACTTTTGACTGAGATGTAATAGAAATTGTCTCATCGCTGTTCACAGTGTAGGAAAAAGATGTAAACTCTGTATCTTGATCTTCCCATCTGTGACAAATTGCCTTATACTCATAAGGGAATAAATATGAGATATAGTACCAATCATTAGGATTAACTGCGTTCACGGCCTGTCTCACTTTAGTGTACAAATCAGCATCAGTTAACGATGCAACTTCTTTTGTAGGTTTATCCATTTTTTCTCCTCCTTGTTCATTTATTAAATCTATATTTATATCAACCTCATTAGATGAAGTATCAACCTGTGTAATGGTGTCATTAATTTCTTGTATTGTAGCTTGCTCTTGTGTAATCGCATATTGTTCTTCTTCTTTAGTTTGTGATTGCTCATTTATTAAATCTTCAGTAAATGCTTGTGCTAACTCAAAATTTACATCTGTAATATCTAATTCAGATAACTCAATTACTCCACTTTTGTCATATGCTGGAGAAATTTTGCTTCCAAGAGCACAAACTCCAAAGAAGGTGATGTCAGTCAACCATTCAATACCACTGTCTTCATATTTACTTGCATAGGTTACTTCCCATGATGTATGTAAATTTCCTTCAGAAAATAATCGTTGAACTACCGACATTGCTTTATCATATCTGAGCCAGAAAACAACTTCTGAGACAATGCATTGTAATTTTTCTCCATCAACTTCAATCTCTTCAATATTTGCAGAAGAAAAATATCCAATTGGATTGGTATCAAAAACTATCTTAATTTCATTTTCTTTAGTTTCTGGATTATATTCCTTTACTTTGCTCATCTGATGCCCAGCAAGGTCATATCCATCTGAATTTTTAATTACTTTACAGACAATTGGTTGGCCTTCAAGTGTTTTCAGTTGGTCATCAGATAAGTCAATCTGTTTTATGCCTTTTTTATTTTTATTGCCTATATCTAAGGGGCAAATCAAGACTTTACCGAACAATTTAGTACCATCTTCACTTGCACTTAATGAGATAATTTTATTATCTAATAGAAACTTATTTTCCAATTTATTTTTCACCTCCCTTCAAAATGTTAGAATTAAAACTATATAATATTAGCTAACATTTTATCAATTAATTTCTTCCAAGTTTCTTCTTTGTCATCTGAAAAATAAGGAATCTCAAGGTAATAATAACCTTGAGATTTTGCAAAGATACGTTTATATCTATCTTTTAATTTTTGATAATGTAGTTCGTATTCAGGGGTTGTAGAATTTCTTTTTGCTTGTTGATTTGCAAAACTTGTTATTCTATAATGTTGCATTCCCATAACTTCTATAATTAATTCTAATTCTTTAATTTCATTATCATATGGTAATAAACTTTTTGTTTTAGGATTAATACATTTAATATTGCATTTTCTTTCGTTTAACAAACCGTAACCTAAGTCTGTAATATATAACCTTACTTTTTCCTGAAGGAAACTTTCATCTCTTTCTCTTACACAGTCAGGACAACGAAAATCATGACTATTTGCATTTTGAATATTGCTTCTAAAATCCTCATGTTTACCTTCTGCACATTTAAAGTAAGCATATTTATTACTCATAGGTGCATATTCATACGGTGACTTCTTATTTCTGTCAGACCATAAATTTATTGTTTCTGGATGCAATGTTCCTAAACTATCTAATGGATGAACTACTCCACTTTTTGGGTTACAAAAATTGCATCTTCCATTATTGGAAAAACTATTACAACTCAGTAAATAACTACCATGATAATCTTTTTCTTGACATTTAATCCACACTTTCGGATTAGCACAGCTTCTACTAATAAGCCAAGGATTTATATTCTTATTTTTAATATAGTCCCAATACAAATACAATGCATTTTCTCCATATAAATCTATTAAATATTGAGCAAAAGAATTACATTGATTGCAAATCATTATTCCATTTATATCTTTAACAAAATTATTTATATTTTTTAATTCACTTTTATGCATTCCATTTGAACATTTAAAATAAAATTTCTTATGAGACGCATAACTTACGTCATTAGGATCACAATCATTTAATACATAATCCCATCTATCTAGTATATCTTGACGATTATTATCAACGCACCATTGATGAAATGATTTGCTAGTTAGTAACTTACTTTTATTGGTTTTAATAATACTGGTAGATTGTCTGCAATGTTGGCAAAAGTATTTACCATTTTCTTTTACGCTTTGTAGGTAGTAATACCATTGCATCGGTTTTAAGTATGGGATTTTACAATCATCGTCATCACATTTAACATTAACTAAAGCATTGCTGCCATTTGTTAAATCATCTACTTTTACTTCGAATTCATCTCCCATTTTAGTAAAGAGATACCCTTTGTCTTCGTACAATTTTTTATTTCTACCATTCCATTTTACAATAACCGTTTTTGATATTAATCCCATTTCTCACTCTCCTTCAATAGTAAATTGAAGGAGGTATTAAGGCTTATACTCCTTAGAATACCCCATATTTAATCAATAATAATCCAATCAACCAAATTCAATATTAATACCATCTTTTTGTAATTCTTCTGTACAAACAAAAGAAGTATTAGATTCCTCTAATACCCAAATTAATATATCAATTTGAAACTGTAGATATTTTTTATTTTTTTTGTTATTAATTGTTTGTAATTCAAAAATTCTGTCTTGAATTTCCTGTACTGTTTTCATTGTTTTCTAGACCACCTTCTACTTCTCCAAATAGTTAATATCTCGTTTAATTTTTCTGTACCATTGAAAATACAAAACATCTTTTTTGTTCTACTATGAATAGAATCTGCAATACAATTACAACCACTATCTACAAGCAAATCTTTTAATGGTTTTGAATAGCAATAAAACATCTTTTCCAAAATATTACTCTCCAAAATATTACATTTAAATGTCACTTAGATTGCTGTCATACCTCTTAGAGTCTGCCTTTTTTTTATCAACATTTTTGTTCGGTTTTTCTTTTTCAAACTTATCTTTATCATCTGTTAAATCCTTACCAGAAACCGTAAATGCAGAAAGTCTTGGTGACATCACAGAATGGACACCAAATTTTGTCTCCCCTGTTTCTGGGTCAATAAATTCATATGCATTTTCTTCTTGTCTACGCAACAGTTCGGATTCAATGTCATAACCAAGCAACTCTAGAGTTGACTTATATGATAATCCTAATTTACTAAAGAGATTATCTGCCAATGATAATTTTACTTCCATTTCTAAAAGTTCTGAACCTAAAATAGATACAGTAGGAGTAAAAATAGGGTCAATACCACTATCTCTCAATAAAACCCTGTAAAACTTAACTAAAGTATCCGAAATACCCTCTGATATCTTATTAATCGTCTTCATTAACTCTTTAATATTAATTTCAGATATTACATATGATGTTTTATTTTCTACTGAAAGAAAACTAATTCCTAATGCCATTAATACTTTATTCTTATAATAATTAATAGTATCAACTTGAATTTGTTCTGTTTTGCTTTCTACATACTTCATATCCTCAACGAAAGGTAATGCAGTATATACAACAACTGGATTTTTCCACGCCTTCATAAGTTCACTATGAGCAAGCATCCATTTATCAGACGCAAAGGAATCTCCATCATCTTTTATCATTTCTTTTCTCATGATTTGTACAATTATTTTCTTTCCTTTTGCTGCCGCATTGCTTTTATCTGTATTTGCAAGTACATCAAGCATCAATTGTGGGCTGAGACTGCGGAATACCGGGGAAAGTCCATATCTTGAGTTTAGATTCCCCAAGCGAAGTACACCTGTATTCTCAGGATTCAACTTAGCATATTTTTCTTTTGCTATATAAGCTTGATAAACTTCATCTGGATAATTTGCTTTTATCTCATCTTCTACTGTTCCCATAAACAAACTTTTACCTTTTCTATTTGTATATCCTGCTGAAACTAAACGTGATTTTAATTCACTCATGTTAATTATGACTATAGGTTCACCATCAATTTCATATGGTGAAATTTCTGCTACTCCTAAAGGAAAATAATCAACAACATACGTCCCATTATTGTTCCTCAAATACATAATGTAATTTCCTTCAATATAAGTCATAGGAATTGATTTTCTCAATAGATTTTTAATATTTATTTGAGTATTAAAACTTTCTATTAATTCTTCTGCGCGATGACGTTCTTTATTTTTATTCCTCTTTGCTTTAGGTAATTCTTGAAAATTAATTTTAATATCAGTATTTACATTACTCTCAATTGTTTCATATACTTTTCCAATTAAATCATCTTTATTTATGTAAAATTTCGCAAGTTGATTAATTCTAAGTATTTTATCAAGATTATCTTGAGGATTTAATGCTAAATAATCTAAATCTTTTTGTGATAGAATTTGATTACCAGAATCAAGAGAAGATAAAAGGCGAGAATAGATATGATCTTTATTTTGGAAATCATATGTTGCCTTTTCTATAAGAGATGATAGAGTGGAAGATGATTGTGAGGAAGTTGTGATAATTGTTGTGTCGGAGTCTGGTTGAGATAGAATTACTTCTATGTCGTCTGTTGGATTAGGTTGAGGGGAGGAAGGGGGAGTTGTTTTTTTTGTCATTGTTTTTGGTTTCACCTCCTTGTTGTTTAGTTAGAATTGTTAGAATGATACTGAGGATACGCAGGAGAGATTAGAAACATCGGTCACTGTTGTTTTTTTATTAGTAATATTTTTTCTTCTATATTGTTGTAAATACCAACCTAATAATGCTAAACAATAAGACCTATCATCATGAAGTTCACTTGTTTTTTCTTGAGATAAATCATATCTATAATTATCATTGCTTCCTCTATATCTATAAGTATAAACTAACTCTTCTTTTGCAATATCTATATTCTTTAATGCAAGTTCTTGATCAAAATCTAGATTGTTTTGTTTGAATACTATTTCTTTTTCTTGAGTAATCTTTCCATCTTCGTCTTCAACGTCTATCATTTTCCCTGTTAAAGTTGGTAACATTATATATCCTTTTAAATCATAATCATTTGTGAATGATATCAAATCTAAACTTAACATTTCTAATAAACCATCAAACATTTCTTTCTTATATTTCTGAGGTGACATCAATTTCAATTTATCAACAGCAGTAGGAAATTTAGATACATGCTCTTTGCATTCTATTTTATCTATAAATCCCTTATGTTTTAATCCATCTGTATCTGTCCAATCTTCCATAAGATAATCTGCGATAGTCGTACCATGTCCTCCTGCTCCAGCATCGATCAAAATACATTCAATGTTTTCATAATCTGGATTGCCTTTTCCGTTATAATCTAATATCATCTGTTTAAGTAATAATATTTGTTCTGGGGTTCTCATAGGAGTTTTTTTCTTCTTACCTATATCAACAAAACTAACTCCGTTGCAAATATTAAGTTTATCTCCGACATTTTCATCGTAAATAATTTCGCCTACTAAACAAACCGAATTATCATACTGATGAGCAGGATCATATGCAATTACAAATCTACGTTTCGATGAGTTATCATTCCTCAATATTGGCAATCTTGTTTCAGAGTTTCTTATAATAGTAGCCCTTTTAAATACTTGATTATCTCCACCGTCAATTGAAAAACGATTATAAAATTCTCGCATTGCCTTACTTTGATTTTTCCTCATTTCAGCATCAATTTCTTCTTTGCTAATCAACGATACTGGATATAATTTTCCATTAAATGTAGGACTAATAAAAATTTCACAATTTAAATCACATACAAAATAATTAGGATCACCCATAAGCATTCTTTTAGCATAATCCTTATATAGAGAATAATAATAACTTTCCGTACTGGATGCAGAAGATATAAATAGTCTTTGATTAGGAATTTGTTTTGGAAATGTATTTACATCTATGTTTCCACCAAGTCTAAATGTTGAATTTTGTAAAAGAAAAGGAATAGTGGCGACAACATACTCTTCTTCTGTCCACCCACTCTCATCATACACATTTAGCGATGAGCGTTTTCCTCTATTATTTGTTATATCTCCACTCAAACTAGTCACTGCACTGCCATTAAAAAGTTTATAATTAAAACCAGATTGAGAGTGAGTAAATCCATCTGTATTAGCGGTTGATTTTACTGTTTCTCCCATAAAAAAATCTGTTAATCCAGAAAAAGATGCAATTTCTTTCTTTGCAATCTTTTCTATTTTCATAAATGTATCTTGACTTTGTGCTGAACTATTACTTAAAATATATGAATTATGACCATTTACTAAAAGACCCTTCGCCATGATAAAAGGGGCAGCAAGGGTCGATTTTCCACCGTTTCGAGTAATGCACCATAAATTATAAGATTTTAACCAAGAATTCATAAACGCATATTTTTGAGCGTCAATCAAAGAAATTCTATTCCAAAAAACCTTTCGCAAAACTTAATAGGTGCTGATCTTCCCCATTGAATTATTTGGGCAAGTTTATAATATCCTTCAAGTTTTTTTTGAGATATTTGTGCTTCAGTGTTTCTTATTATAAAATCTATTTTAATCACCCTCTTTGCTAATTGAGCAAGCTGCATCAATTACTTCTGTTTCAATTTTGTATTTTTTAAGCTCTATTTTTAATAAACGATTATTTTCTTCTGCTTTATTTAGATTCGTATTTAAATTTTGAATCATTTGGTTTTGTTGAGCAATCATATCACTATAATCATTCTCATCAAGCATTAATTGATCTAATATACTTCTATTGCTTAAATCTGCAATTTGCTTCATAGCATCACAAGTTTGTAAATCAAATAAATTAATTTCTGCGGCATCCATACCTATTTCATTTAATTTTCTTACAATACCATTAAGTGTATTTCCACCTTTGCTTCTGTTATTATTGTGATTTACAGAAATACCATTATCTTTAGCCATTGATAGAATAGATGAGTATATTTCCTTTTTAGCAGTAATTAGTGACTTTACGCCACCAACCTGATTAGAAACATTACTAATATCAGCAGTCATGAGAGCAAGTGCTTGATTTATTTTGTCAATCTGATTAAAACTTTTAACAATCTCTACAACAACAATACTTTTTAAAGAATCTTCCAATGTCGCTTCATCAAGAAAATCTACTAATGTGTTAAACAAATATCTATTATCTAAAGGATTTTCATTTTCAAATGGGTTGTATCCTAACATTCTAATTACATCATCTTTATTCCTTATATCACCTTCAGACCACGTACTTACTTCAATATCCATAGCAGAAGGGGGTATAAACTCGTTTTTTTGTCCGTCTAAACTAGATGAATGAGAAAATGATAAATTAGAATACTGTGGCAAAGAATTTACCTTTGTAATGTACACTTGTGCTATATTTCCACTTGAATTTCTTGCCTGTTGTTCCGCACTAGAGTACAAACTTGCATCGAAAAATATATCCAACCATCTACATAGTAAATATAGAGCTTTTTTAGTATCTTCGTAAGTCTCTACAAGATAAGAATATAATTCAATAACACATTTTCTACATATAAACATTCTTCCATTGTTACTTTTAACCAACAAAGAATTTGATTGATAAAATCCTTTATCTTGATCTGTATATTTTTTTGCACAACATGGACATCTATAATATTCCTTTTCTACTTGTGGCAGAGACACATTTATAGTTTCTTTTGTCTTAGTTACTGCCACTTTTTTAGGTCTACCTGCCATAAACATTCTCCTTATTTAATATCCTATTACATATAAATTATCTATTAATTTAAGTTTTCCATCATTTAAATAGTAATTATAAGAATGATAATTTTCTAAAATCCCATTGTTTTTAATATATTGCTCAACCAAAGACCCACACACATCTATATTCTCATTAATATCTTTTTCCCAAAGATATAAAACTTCTATACTTTTATATTTCTTTATATATGTATGTTTAGCCTTATCTTTACCAATTATTTTTGTTTTTCTACTATTTTCTAAATTCATTACTGGACTACAGTGAAAGAAATTTCCCATGACTTCAATCATCAAATTATAATCAGTTAAATAATTATCTATTAAATAATATTTACAATCATATTCATTTTCATAATTTACACACATATCATCTAATAGGTCATTTGTCATTAATTGAGGTTTTGTTGGTTTCTTAGAAAAATTTAGTTCTTTTAATCTTATTACTGCATTTTCTGCTGCTTTTAAACGCATAGCAGGAGTCCATATTTCATCTGCACGACCAAAAATAGGATTATTCTCTCCTCTGCAATTTATACTTCTCCATTCACCTGAACATTTCAATGAGCAAAAGTAATTTTCTTGATTTTCACTATTATAAGGGGTTAGTTCAATTATTTTTTGGCATTGTGAACATTTTATTTCCACTCTTTCAACCCAACGTGGACTATTCTCTCCTTTTTGATCAGGTATCGTTTCAAGATTTTTAATTCCAGTTTCAACTTGAGTTCTATAAAGATAATCTTTATCTTTTACCAACCCCAAGTTGCCTACTTTTCCTACTACTGAACTAAAACCTCTGTCTTTAAAATATATGTCAACTAAATCTTCTGTCTTCATATATGGATATTTATCAATTAAAAGTTGTTCTTCTTCTTTTGTCCACCAATGATTATCTTTTGTTAATTTTAATTCACTAGCTTTATCAGATATTAAAGCTTTATTTTGCCTATTAAATTTACTAATTCGCTCATTTCTGTGAATGAATAATTATCTATTAAAAAATCTAATTGTTCTTTTGACCAAGCACGATATTTTAAATATTCTTCATCCTTATGTAATTTTAATATTTTTATTGCATAATCTCCAATTTTCGATTCTGTTCTAGTTGGTAAATATTTTTCTACTATTTCTTTATTACTCATATAAGGATAATTTTCCATTAATATAGAAATATCATTTTCTGTCCATTTTTGACTTTTAGAAATTCCGAATTTACCATTCTTACATTCTTTGCAAACGTTCCTAAAACCATCAATACAAGCTTTATCTTTCGGAAAATAATACTCTGATATTTCTAATTCTTTTCCACATTTTTTACATTGCTTTGTTTTAATTTCTTGTTCTTCCATTCTAATTCCTTCTTTCTACACATTTATTGATCTCTACACTAAAAATAGAAAGAAGAGAGGCGTGTAGAGATGGGATAGCTACTTCCCAAATTACCTCTCAACTTTTGGATTACAAACTATTTTTGCAACCAACAAATAATCCAAACATTTCTGCTTGGATTATCGACTTGACTACAAAACATTAAATTAATAAATTAAATCTTAAAAACTAATATCCTCGGAAATTTCAATTTTAACCTATAATCACTCTAAATAACTCCCACATCTATCACAAAATTTACTACCAGATCCACTAACTTTTCCGCAAATCTTACATTGTAATTTATCCCTCACAGTTACAATTTTCTCTACTTTATCTCCAACATCATTAAATCCTTGTAATTTCAATACAATTACATGGGACTGATCCTCTAATGCTCCTATATTTCCATGCTTAAATTCTTGTTTAATTTCTGTACCCTTTACTGTAATTCCATCATCAAAACTCTTAATACTATTTAAAGAAGAACAATTTTGAGCATGAATATCATTTAATGACCTTGAAATATTGACCGAACTTACTTCACTGTTAAAACTACAATTCATCTGTACAGATTTAGGAATCATATTGGACGAAACTGTTATCCAGGTAGGGTTAATATCATAAGTTGGTTGTTTATATGTAACCAACCAAGGATTAGGATTAAATACTTGATTAATCTGTTGAGTAATTGGTTTTTTCTTCTCATACCAAAACTCAATCCTAATCAAACCATCATCTATTTTATCTCCACGATATTCAGATATTTCTTTTGTCTTAGGTATAAACTTGAACTTATTTTTTGCAATACAATCATTCAAAAACCCTTCTAATTCAGTTGTATCATTTGGATTAATTAATAATGATTGACCATTAAGTACATCTACTCCATCAATAGATATCTTAATTTTTGCTTTTCTTGATTCCATATTCTTAATGTAAATAGAATACTCTGAACCAAATGGAATTTGAATTATTCCCTCTTTTTCTCTAAGAATTTTACCATTATTTTTGAGACAGACCACCATTTTCTCTTGATACATTTTTTATCATCCTTTCTAGAGCACTGACTAAACTCTAAATATTAAAGTCAGTTATTTTTATTTGTACTGTTTTTTACAATACAAGAAAGAGCATCAACTCACTGATGCCCTCTATCTACTGTAAAAATATTAAATTAACTTACTAATCACAATTCCAAAATAAAACTTAGAATTTATTGGATTTAACTATCCTCATTACACTCAGTAATATACTCTTTATGACTCTCCCAACCGATATTCTTCATATCATCAGCAAAATCTACAAGACACTCTAAAATACAGTCAGGACAACCATTTGAATTTAAAATAAAATCATGTGCCATAGAAATAAATTTCTCTTCTCTACATTCTAAGCAATCACATTGGATAACTAAATCATTATTAATATAATCTTCTTCTATTTCTTCATTTTTACAACATGTACACTCAAAATCTTCGCAGTCTTCATTATCCTTGCATTCACAACACATACAATAAGAAGTTTCATCAACTCCATCAATTTCATCATCTTCCAAACATTGCTCTACCTCTAACTCCCTGAAATATTCTTCTCCAGAAACTTGCTCTCCATCAACCGAAAATACCTCATACCATCGACCTTCTTTAGCATCCCACATAGATTGAGTTTGAAAAATACGCATAAATTTATTCCTGCCTTTATTTTTTGTTTTTGTTATACACTAATACTTTAATATTAAATAATCTCATCTAAATCTGTAATAATTGTATCTGCTACACCAATATCAATACACTCCTCCGCAAATAACCACCAATCTCTACGATAATTCTTTTCATATTGTTTAATAGAGATTTTAGTGTTAGCAAGAATATACTTTTTAACTCTTTCCTCTAATTTTTGCGTGAACTCTAAATTATCCATTACCTTACCTGTATCCCCATACGCACCTGTCGAGCCATTGTGGATCAAACAAGTTGTATCAGGGAAAACAAATCTTTTGTGTCCAGCCATTAAGAGTAATCCACCAGAGGAATATGCTTTTGCCATAGCAATTGTATAAACAGGTGTTTTTGATAATTTTATTAGGTTAATGAAGTTCATTACACTTGTTAAACAACCACCATTTGAATTTATGTAGATTTTAATTGGAACTTTATCTTCTTGCTTCTTATCTTTATCTTCAGAATTCCATTGAATAATTTGCATAGACATATCCACAAGAGCTTCATCTATTTCAGTATTCCAAAAAATCTGCCTACGTGACAATCTATTGTAGAAATCGAGCAAATCAGGTTCGGGAAGTACACCTTTGGTTAAATCTTTAACTTCATCTTCATATAGAAAGTCAATATTAAAATCCTTGATTGCCATAAAATTATCCTCATATTCTTTCTAATTATTTATTTATTATTCCTTAAACTCAAAATCATAAAAACAATCCACACCATTTTCATTGCAAACACAAATCATCTGTGATGGATTGCCAAATATACGTTTAGTAATACAGTAATCATCTACTCCCATTAAAGTCCCTGCCATAATTAATTTGATTCCTTGAATATTATTGGTAGAATTATGATGTAAATGTCCAGTACAAATAGCATAAGGTTTTTCATCGATCATCATTGTAATATTGCCTATCATTGATTTACTAAAGTCATAATCTCCATGAGCGTTAAGATAATTTTTACCTCTAATATTTACAAGAGACATGGTATTATCAATTGTATTATCCAATACCATAATATTGCTTTTTGCTTGTAATCTTGCTTTAATATACCAAGGAATTAAATCATCAAGGCGTTCTCCTTTGAGACTATCATCCTTTGTATTTAAGCGAGAATGATTACCTGCCACAACATTGAAATATACATTATTAAAACCACCACTTAACTCATTAAGAAACCAAGCAATTACCTCAGATACTCCCATAATTTGCTCAATTACATTTTCTTTATTTGCTATTTGTACTTGAGGATGAATCGATCCAGAAATTAAATCTCCGTTTGCAGAAACATAGCAGTTTTCAGATTTATGTAGTTTTTGTACAGAAAATATTTTATCAAGATACTTTTTCAATCTATCAATTAATATATCTGAATTGTATTTATTCCAATGATTATCAATATTAATTCCATAATGAATATCACATAAAGAAATCATAAGATCATTATCAGAAGCAATAATTTCATTATTTTTATATTGTAATGGAGTTTTAATTTCCTTAATTGTTCTTTCTATAATATCAAATAATTCATCTTTCCTAGCATCATTGCGAATTTCCTTGGTGTAAGCAGTACGTTGATCAAAGAATCTAATCTTTTCTTTCTCAAATTCTACTCTTTTTAACTCATATTCCTTAAGTATCTTATCTCCAGAAACAAATTCCTTTTGAGCGTCAGATTTTCCTTCTGCATAAGCACGATACCACTTTCTATAAGAAGATTCGCCTTGTGTCTTGCCAGATTCCTTATTAATCAAATCAGCAATTTCTTGAGATTTTAGATTATACAATTCTTTATTAGAGAATAATCTTATTTTATACTCATTAATAGATTCATTATCATGTTTTATGTATTTCAATAAATCTTAATACCACCCTATATATTTATTTTATTATTTATAAACCAACCATAAAACAAAAATTTAATTAAAAGAATATATCCAGAATTTCGACGCGATAGCTAGAAATTATGCAAGCGTAAGGCGACAAAGCCTTACAAGAAACTTGCTCCCGTTTCGTTCTATTGACATGTCACAAGTAATAATCAATACTGTCACAAGTAAAATTATTCACCTGTGACAGTAAAACAACGTCAAATAAACAGTTTCAAGAACTGTCATAAGTGTAACATGTGAAATTTAACTGAAATTATATACGCAATAATACCATACAGATAAAATATATCTTATAATTATTTTTTTATATAATTTACTTGTTACACCTGTGATAATATCTCATAATCGTTACTATTCCTTGTTTTTAGGTGTCATGGGTGCTGTCACAAGTAAGTAAACTGTCATAGGTATTTACTTGTTACACTTTATTAAGATTCAAATATACCCATGTTGGTTTACTTTTTATTCTCTTTTGACTTTTATTATATCCTAATCTTTTTAATTCCTTGCCGAAATTAACATTATTTAAACTCTTAAATCCATTTCCTCCACACCATAAAACATAAGCATCATATAAAGATATACTTGAAATATACTTATCTTCTTCATCTGTTTTAATATATTTTTCTTCTATATATTGTTTTACTGGATTACTATCTAATTTATATTCTTCAAGTTTATTATTTACTTCGACACTTTCTGTGAATTTCTTTTGTTTGTGCAGTCTTTTCAATCCACTTAATGCAAACAAAAATATACTATCTGCTTCTGATTTTAATTTTTCAGATAAATCAATATCAATCTCTTCACCTTTAAATTGTTTGTTAAAGGGAATAATACAAAGTCTTCTATATAACCCATCTGATTTATCTTTAGTGACAGGTAAACTATTCATCGCAAATATTAATTTAACTGTACTTGGAAATGAAAATTTGTCCTTACCTTTATATTCGCCATCAATCATATCACCGCTAACTATTTTCTTAAAGAATGCTGTAGTTTTTAAATTACCCTCTATTTCAGACGATTTGTTTATTAATTTCCCAAATAAACTTACTCTACTAAATGCTCTGTCTAATTCGCTAATATCAACATCACTTATATTTTTACTTCCCCAAATATAATCCATAATATCTAGTAATACTGATTTACCATTAGACCCTTCTCCCACTAACATAAATGATTTATGGAACTTGCAGTTTGGAGTCAAGCAATAGCCGAGCATCTCACCAATTAATTTCATTCTTTCAGCATCATTTTCAAATGTAGATGTCATATAGTATTTCCAATTCTCTGCATTATCTTTTAATGCGTTTGGATTATAACTTACATTTAATTGAATTGTACTATAATCTTCTTTAAAGAATTTATCTTCATGAAATATAAAGTTTTCAATATTTGAAATATCTAGTGTTCCATTTTTTAATATTAATCTATTTCTATTGGAATTAAGTAATTCCGCTAATTTATCGTTATTAATTTGATTTATAAGCATACGAGAAGTTGAACTTATTTTTGCATTTGTTAACTCGTCTTCTGATTCAAGTATTCCTGCAATTAATTGTTGTATACGTAATTCAGAGCAGTTTTCCCAAATTTCACCATTGAATATTAGAAATCCCACACCTGTACTATATATAACATCATATTTAGTTATAAAATAATCAACAAACAATTTATCCATAAACTTTCCCTCTTCGTAAAATTTTCCCTCAATAACTTCATTAATTTGTCCATCAACATTATAATGATATTTTTTAGTTATTTTCTCTGTTTTTATTATTATGGTAAAATCTTTATTCTTGTTTTTGTAGTCCTCAATTACCTCTAAAATTGTATTATCGTTTATCATTATTTTCCTCCTCATAGTCACAAAATTTAATTTGTGAAAGTTTAAATTAAGTTCTAAAAATCAAAGTCTTAATATTCTCATAGCATCCCATATATTTACTAATATCTGAATTATAAAAATCTGATATTAATTTATCTACTAGATTACCATCTTCATAGATAAATACCTTTTTATTTCCTTCTCTAATGAATCTAGAAAAATTAACACCTTTTAGATTTAAGTATGCAATTTGCTTAGAATCAGTAATTCTCGCTTCCGTCATTTTATTATCCTCCTCAAAGTTAATTATTTATTATTTTTGCTTCTTCTAATCTTTTCTGACATATATTATAATAATTTTCATCCATTTCAAAGCCTATGTAATTCCTATTAGTATTAATACAAGCAACAGCAGTAGTACCACTACCCATAAACGGATCTAATATTATTTGATTTTCAGTTGAACTATTGGTTATTAGTTTTTCTATAAAATCTAAAGGTTTTTGTGTGATATGTAATTTCCCATCTTTTTGTTTCGGCATTATTACTTTAATATTATCTCTACTTGTAAAATCATTTATTGGTTTTGCCTTACCTTTTCTAAAAAACAATACCAATTCTGTTTGTTTATAATACCATCTATTAGGCATACCAGTATCTTTTATCATGGAAATTATATTATGCAACTTAAATCCACAAAGCGTTGCTTGGGTTAAGAAATTTTGAATATCATTAATACTTGTAAAGGTATAAAAATGACTCTCATCTTTTAGAACTCTAAAACATTCCTTCATCCATGTATAAGTATCTGGAATAGGCAAATCTCCAAAAACATTCTCACCCATATTATTTGGCATCCAGTTAGGTCTACAACTCTTTCCTCTTTTAGTCATCTTATATGGTGGGTCTGTTACTATACTATCTATTGAATTATCATCTAATAATTTTAATCCTTCTAGGCAATCTAAATTATAAACTTTATTTTGTTCTAACATATTATTTATTCCTCCTCATAGTTTATTGTAATTATTTATTTCTTGTAAATTAAATTATAATCCAATGTCCACAATCAGCACACCATAATATTGTCTTCCCACAATAAAACTTTAACCAGAAGCGATTTTTGAAGCATATGGGGCAGATTGTATTTTCGTTGATTGAATCATAAATATTAGTTTCTTTCATTGTTTTGTTTAATCCTCCTTTATAGAGAATAAAAATATTAATCATGGAGCCTAACCACAGAATCAAACTGTGAATCTCTGATTACAAAACAGAAGTTTTATCATTAAACTAGTTAGGCATTTTTTGGCTGAGAGGGCAGTATTCGAAACTGCGACATTCTGGTTAACAGCCAGACGTTCTACCACTGAACTACCCCTCAATAGTGTAGGACTCTAAAAATAGCACGCTATCAAACAGTCTGGAAACCAATCCATTCAATTGCGTTGTAAACAAAACTTATCCTACTTAGTTTTTCTTGAATTATAGTTGCCGTTTTTATTTGAGTTATTACGGCAAAACTCATTTAGTATTGGAGAGGTCGCTAGTACCTCTCCTTTTTGAAAGTTTAATTTACAATCTTCCCACTCGTGAAAGATATTTTTGTTTTTATGGAATTTGGGGAGAGATAATTAAATTCTCCCATATCAAAGATACCAAGGGAGACATTTGCCTCCATATAATGTTCCTAAAGGAAAATAACTTTACGTAACTCTCCTACTCTTTCAACATTGAGTCATAACTTTTCGTAATTCTTCAATGTATCCATATTATATCTAACCAGAAAAGCAAGCAAAATAAGACTATTTATTAATTGTTTTTATTATCCATATTATTATATTTTTAATACCTCTAATGAGATATTACCAATTTATATTTAAATCAGTTTTAGAATTTCTTTTAAATTTTTTTATTTTAGTGTGATTAGCGATTGATTATCGTATTTGCTTTATAATATAATAATGTCATATCGAATTTGTGAATGGTGATTTTATGATTAATGAAAACGATTAGCGATTCTTCTTTTACTATTAAAGTAAAACCTGCTTGTTCATGTTTCAAATGTATAAGTTATGTAAAGTAATCTACACAATCTTGCATTATTTGAGTTTCGTGTTTTGAAATAAGATTTAACATCTAATTTTAGATGTCCAAATAAATCAGTCTATATCTTGCTTTGCTTCTGGTTAGTTGTTTTAATAAAGGAATTGTGGTTAGCAATCCCTTTATTAATTGTCATAGTTAATAATTGTTGATTTTATGAATCAATAGAATATAAATATTTACTCACAATATCTGCTGTTGAATCATGAATACTATAAGGAAATTCATATTCAACAATTTCATCCATCATAGATTTTTCTATAGAAATACTGAGCTTATCAGCTTTTTCTAATAATGACTTATAATTATCACTGACAATATTCCTATCAAAATTAATTGTTTTAGTAATTACTACATCGTACCTATATGATACTTCTTCCCCATTGATATTAAATTTAAATCCTTGAGCAACCGTCTTTTTCTCATCTGTTTTTATATTGATAAGACTATTTAATACATTAGCTAAATTTCTAGATTGCTTTGCATTTGATATAGCAGAATCTAAACTAAGATTGTCATTACCTTTAGTTTGAATTACTATATCTCTCTTTGCTAACTCTACTGAAATTTCTAATTTTGTCTTTTCTGCAATTAAGTTCTGAACAAGATTGATAATATTGATTGTAGAAGCATCAGGATATTCTTTAATAGTAGTTGTATCAAGTTCTTCATTTTTTGCTTCTGGGTTGGACTTCTCTTTCCAATGTTGTTCAATTACAGAGATAGAGTTATTTTTATTAGAAAGATATGAAGTAAGAGATGAAATAGTTTTATCAATATAAGAAAGGATTCTGAATGACTCTTTTAGTGAAATTGTTGAATTAGTGTTTTTTGTGTTTTGTGAATTAGACATTTATTATTTCCTTCTTTCAATTAATATTTTCTTCTTCGTTAGAGTAATTAACTCAATTCATTTTGTTGTGGTTGGACTTATGTTTTTTAACTGCCCTATCCACCCATTATGTATCCATGAGAGGTTGTATTACTTAACCGTAGTCGAATACAACCTTTGTTCTCATGTCGATAAGATGTTTATTAGTATAATAATTTACATCTTATTATAAGTCGTAATGTATAAGGGTAAATATTACCCTTCCGCTAATGGAATATTTGGATTCAGGCACTACCCACGCCTTCCAACGGTTATATTAGAATAATTAATTATAAGCATATAAAAATCTTTAGCGTCTTTGTAATATTAATTATAACTCAATTAACAATTAATATTGAAATTTCGCCTAGCAAAAACTCTGCTTATTATGTTTTTTCTTATAAATTATAGGGTATTACTCTTCATCTTCCTGATCTTCAGCATCCTCTTCAATTACATCCTCAACTTCCTCTTCTGTAAAAGAAAATTTAACATATTTTCCTGAGAAATTTTTAAGTAACTCAATCAAATTTTTAACGCCTTCGTCTGGAATCGCTATTACTGCAAT
>Ga0209318_1001156_pt1 | contig 18279 bp, 14 predicted proteins | sample RifGroE1_FD_183999 | JGI IMG/M metagenome (GOLD analysis project Ga0209318, IMG submission 183999) | Groundwater microbial communities from Rifle, Colorado, USA - Groundwater E1 (SPAdes) (version 2) | ecosystem: Environmental > Aquatic > Deep subsurface > Groundwater | place: Rifle, Colorado...
AATATTTAACGAAAAGAAAAATCTAAACGAAGTAGATATCTTGAAGCTTACATTGGCTTCTCCAGAGCAGATTCTTAACTGGTCTTACGGAGAGGTTACAAAAGCCGAGACAATCAACTATCGTACATTTAGAGCAGAACCAGATGGTCTTTTCTGTGAGAAGATCTTTGGACCAACCAAGAACTATGAATGCTACTGTGGAAAATACAAGAAAATCAGATATAAGGGAATTGTTTGTGACAAGTGTGGAGTAGAAGTTACAACTCAGGATGTAAGAAGAGAGAGAATGGGACACCTTGAATTATGTGTTCCTGTTGCTCATGTTTGGTTTGCATATGGTATCCCAAACAAGATGTCTATTGTTCTAAATATTTCTCACAAAAAGCTTCTTTCTGTTATCTACTACACCAGATACATGGTCATAAATGTAGAAAAGAATAAGAAAGCAGAGATGATTGAGAAAGCAAATGCACAAAAAGAAGAAGAGATGACACTGTTAACTACCCAGCTAGAAGAAGAATTAAAAATTACTGGAGAAATGTATGATGCACAGATAAAAGAAGTTAAGAAGAGCAAAGCAAAGAATTCTGAATTCAAGGTAAGTCAGATTGAGCATAGTAGAAAACAGGCATTAGCAAAAATCAGAAGAGAATTTGCAGAGAGAGAGGAAGAATTAGAGTCAGCATATACAAAGGTTCTTCTTGTCATTGAAAAGCTAAAGGTTGGAACAGTCCTTTCAGAAGATGAATATATGGATTTAGAGGAGAGAGATTTACTCTTCTTTGAAGCTATGATGGGAGCTGAGGCAATCAAGAAATTGTTAGAGAACTTAGATTTAGAAAAAGAGATAGGAAAGTTGAGAAAGAGAGCTGACAAAGAAAAAGGTGAGAGAAAGTTAGCTACAATAAGAAGAATACAATACCTAGAAGGGTTTAAAAAGAATGAACTAAATCCAGGGTGGATGATTATAACTACTCTTCCAGTTCTACCTCCAGAGCTAAGACCAATCATTCCTTTGTCAGGTGGTAAATTTGCAACTTCAGATCTTAACGATCTTTACAGAAGAATTATTAACAGAAATAACCGTTTGAGAAGATTGATTGAAATTGGAGCACCAGATGTAATCTTGAGAAATGAGAAGAGAATGTTACAAGAGTCTGTAGATGCTTTGATAGACAACTCACATAGACCATCAAAGGCTATGATGAATAACAAGAGATTACCATACCAGTCACTAACAGATGACTTAAGAGGTAAGAAGGGTATCTTTAGAAAAAATCTTCTTGGAAAACGTGTTGACTATTCAGGTCGTGCAGTTATAGATGGAGATCCAAGTTTGAAATTTGATCAATGTGGACTTCCAAAATCTGTAGCATTAGAAATGTTCAAACCATTTGTAATACAGCAATTACTTATAAGAGAAATTGCTCCAAATGTAAGAATGGCAAAAGAAATGATTGAGGAAGAGCAAGATTTGATTTGGGATATATTAGAGGAAGTAATTAAGAACAAACCTGTACTTCTAAATCGTGCACCTACATTACATAAATATAGTGTACAGGGTTTCTATCCAAAACTTGTAGAGGGAGAAGCAATCAGAATACACCCAATGGTATGTAAAGCATTTAATGCAGACTTCGATGGAGACCAAATGGCTGTACATATTCTTCTAACCGATGAGGCTAGAAAAGAAGCAGAGAGAGAAATGATGTCTTCAAAGAGCATTGTAAATATCTCTAATGGTCAGGTACTAGCAAGTCCTGCAAAGGACATGTTACTTGGATTCTACCTAATGACAGATTTTGAGCCAAAGAAAAATCCAAAAGCATATGAATCAGTAGAAAGTGCAATAAAAGCATATGAGAGAGAATTAATCAGTATTAAAGAAGAGATAATTGTAAGAGCTAAGGGTGAGAGATTAAATACATCAGTTGGTAGAGTAATATTTAACAGCATTCTTCCAGAAGATTACAAATTCTTAAATGACAGAGTAAATGTTAAAACAGTTATGAGAATAATTGACGACATTAAGAACTCAAGACCTATGGAAGATGTAGTAGAGCTTTTGGATAATATGAAGCTTTTAGGATTTAAATATGCAACAGACTTAGGGTTCTCTTTCTCAATGGCTGACTGTAATGTCGATTTTGATATGGCATCCGAGCTTAAGAAGATGGAAGATAAAGATGAGCAACTACAGGAGAACTACTTACAAGGATTGATGACTAAGAATGAGAAGATAAATATCTCTACAAATATGTGGGATGACTTCTCAAATGAATTAGCAGAAAAAGCATGGCAGAAATTAGAAAAGAATAATCCTGTATTCGAAATGGTTGAGTCAGGTGCTAATGGTGGAAAGATTCAGGCAAGACAGGTATTAACAATCAAAGGTGTTGTTAGAGATTCAAGAGGAAACTGGGTACCTATGCCTATCAAGAGTAACTATAGAGATGGTTTGAGTGCATTCGAATACTTTGTAGCCGCAAATGGTGGTAGAAAAGGTATCGCAGATAGATCACTTAAGACATCTTCTTCTGGTTACATGACAAGAAAGTTAGTAGATGTCGCACATGATGTAATTGTAAGAGAAGATGACTGTGGTTATGAGGGTGAAGGTCTTCTACTTAAGAGAGATGATGACAGAAGAATGGACTTCGTAGATAGAATCTTTGGAAGAGTTCCAGCACAAGATATTAAGATAGGTAAAAAGGTTGTTGCAAAGAAGAATGAGCCAATAACAAAAGAAATGGCTATGGAGATAGATAAATCTAGCGTAAATGAAATATCTGTAAGATCTCCATTACTATGTAACTCACCACTTGGAATATGTAAGAAATGTTATGGATTAAATCTGGAGAATGGACAAGAGATTGAAATGGGTAAAGCAGTAGGTGTAATAGCAGCACAATCAATTGGAGAACCAGGTACACAGATGACTATGCAGACCTTCCACAAGGGTGGTGTTGCTAAGATCGATATCACACAGGGTCTTCCAAGAATCGAAGAGTTGTTTGAGGCTAGAACTCCAAAAGCAGAAGCAGATATTGCTTCCATAGACGGAAAAGTACATATTGAAATTGCAGAGGATGAATCAGCAACAATCTCTATTTCAGGAGAGAAGAGAAGTACAAGATTCTATGTTGTATCTAAAGCTAAGAAGGTTCTTGTTGAGAATGACCAAGAGGTCAAAGCGGGACAGATAATCTTCATAGATGCAGAAGAAGCTGAGAGACAGGCTCCTTTCGACGGAAAAGTAAGCATAGAGGGTGGAATAATGGAAATAAATGGAGCAATCAAGGCAGAGGAGATAATTTCTGTACTTCCGGGTGTATCCATACTTGTTGAAGAAGGAGAAACAATAAAAGCAGGACAGCAATTAGTAGAGGGTTCAGTAGATCCTAAGAAATTGTCTGTAGTAGCAGACATCATTACAGCACAGAAATATATCCTTGATGAAGTACAAAGAGTATTCAATGAGCAGGGAGTCCCAATAGATGATATCCATTTGGAAATAATTCTAAGACAGATGGCAAGACTTGGAAAAGTAGAAGAGTCTGGAGATACAGATTCTCTAGTGGGGTCACCTGTAAATAGATTCCTTGCAGATGCAAAGAATAGACTGTTACTAAGCCAAGGAAAGAACATAGCATTGGTAACTCCAAAGCTATTCGGAATAAAGACATCATCTCTAAATACAGAAGGTTTCTTGTCAGCAATGTCATTCCAAGAGCAGGTAAGAGTTCTTACAAGCAGTGCTATATTAGGCAAAACAGACTTCTTGAGAGGTATGAAAGAGAATGTAATAATCGGAAGATTAATACCTGTAGGAGCTGGAGCTGAGATAAAAGAGATAAATGATGTAGCAGAGCTTAATTTTTAATTGATTTTGTTATATAATACCGACCATGCCAACTATTAACCAATTAATAAGAAAACCTAGAAAATCTAAAGCAAAGAGAATAAAGCACATAGCACTTGCTACAAACTTTAACCCTCTTAAAAATAGATACGCAAGAGAGAAGAATCCTTTTAAAAGAGGTGTATGTCTTCAGGTAAAAACAATGACGCCAAAGAAACCTAACTCTGCTTTAAGAAAAGTAGCAAGAGTAAGACTTTCCAATGGTATGGAGATCACGGCATACATTCCAGGAGAGGGACATAACCTTCAGGAGCACTCTGTAGTTCTTGTAAAAGCAGGAAGAAAGAGAGATCTCCCAGGTGTTAAATACATCGTTGTAAGAGGTAAGTATGATACAGCTGGTGTACAGGGAAGAAAGAAAGCAAGGTCAAAGTATGGAGCTAAATCACCTAAGAATGCAGACTAGTTTTAATTAAGAAATATAATAATGAGAGGAAAAAGAGCAAAAAAAAGAGAACAAGTAGGAGACAGAAAGTATGGTAATATTACTATCTCCAGATTAATAAACAAGGTAATGCAAGATGGCAAAAAAACAACTGCCGAGGATTTGGTATATACAGCATTGGAAAGTGCAGCAGAGAGTGCAAAGGAGAAAGATATTGCAACATTCATTGCTAGAGTAGTAGAAAATGTAAAACCAGCTCTTGAAATTAGAGCTAGAAGAGTAGGGGGTGCTAACTATCAAGTTCCAGTACCTGTATCTCCAAGAAGACAGGAGACACTTGCTATCAGATGGATTGTAGATACCTCTAGAGCTAAATCAGGCACATCATTTGACAAAACATTGGCAACAGAGCTTCTAAATGGATATAACGGTGAGGGAGAAGCAATAAGGAAGAAACAGGATACAGAGAGAATGGCAGAAGCTAATAAAGCGTTTGCACATTTTAAGTGGTAATCTTAAGTACAAAGTTAGACTATTAGAAGGGGGCGTAAGCCCTCTTTTTATTTTATATTTAATAATATATAGGATTACTTAGTACTCTCTATTCTCTCCCAACCTGTAGAAGGCATATCCTTCTGTAATATATCTCTTTCCCAAAATATCTTTATCCAAGTCATTAATCGTATTGGGAATAAACACAGGGACCAAATAAATTCCTTGAGGTTTTTAGGATATTTAAGTACAAAAAATGCATAAGGAAGTTCAATAAAGAAACTTCTACTCTGCTTATCTTTTTTAAATACACCAAACTTTTTCAACTGTTTAAATCCTCCTAAAGATCTAACTTTCTGTTTGTAGTAATCTTTTAAATTGGTTGGATATTTTACATAACAAATGGCATTTGGATTGTATGCAATCTCAAGGCCTTTGTTTCTCAAGGAATATGATATGTATGCATCATCCGAGAGGACATTGTCGGGAACCTCTAAATTTACATTCCTCATAGCCATGATATATCCACTCATCGGGAAGAAAGTTTCTGTACTGATGTAGTATCCATCTGTTTCTTGCATAGTATTTCTTCTTCTGTGGTCTCCTGACTCTGAAAGTAGATGTCCCCAATATCCAAAGATATTATCTCTACTATCTTGAGATACTGGTCTTCCACTTACTCCTCCCACTTTTTCATTCTCAAACGGTTTTACCATCTCCTCAACAGCATTTGCTTCAAAGAAGGTATCTCCATCTGTAAGGATGATGATTTCTCCCTTTGCCTTTTTAAGAGCAAGCTTAAGGGCATATGGTTTACCTTTATGGGGATCTATAATGTGATGATATTCACTCTTGGATAGCTTAAGTATATTAGCCATCTTTCTACCAGCTTTAAGTGTAAGCTCATCTGGAGATACTTGTATTATCTCAAACGGTTTTGTAATTCCTGAATATTTTTTCTCTGCGATACACTGAATACACTTACCAATGGTTTTTGGCTCTTTAAGAGAGGTTATAATTACTGAAATCATGGGATATTATACCTATTCTAGAAGAATATATGAAGATTAAGCTTCTGGTGTCTCTTCTGTAGCTACTTCTGCACCCTCTTCTCCTTCTACTACTGCATCTTCTTCTCCTTCTACTGCTACTGGAGCTATGACTTCCTCTTCCTTCTGAGGTTCAGTGATAGTAATAATTGTAGATTTCTTTGTATCTTCGTTTATGAGGTTCATCCCATCTGGAAGTCTAATATCTTCAACAGCAATACTCTGTCCAGGATGCTCTAATCCAGAAATATCTATCTCAATGAATGGTTTAAGGTCAGACAGTAAACATCTAACTTCAATACTATCTAATGCCTCAATCAAAACACCTAGGTTGTTCTTTACTGCTGGGGAAATACCAATGATGTGGAAAGGTATTGTAAATACCATTGGTTTAGATTCATCAATCTCAAAAAAAGAAATATGTCTTAATTCTTCTGTTCTTGGATTAAAATCTATCTCTTTGACTACTACCTTTGCTGACTTACCTTCCATATCAATATCGTAGATTGTTGTAGAGGTTGCCTCTCTTGTTATCTGTCCTGCTGTCTTCGAATCAAGTTGAATATTTGTAGACTCACCCTTAGAGTTATATATAACTGCAGGGGTAATATTTTCTTTCAAAAGGTTCTTACTTTTGTTCCCGATAATGTTTCTTTTTGTTAGTACAATCTTTTCCATAATGGATAGGAGTATATCAAAGAATGGGGGATTTGACAATAATTCAGGAAATATTTGACACCTAAACTTTTCCAATATATACTTTAGCACCTAAACTTAGTATCTGCTAAAAGTGGATATCACAGAGAGACAAAATGCCATTCTAATGGCAATAATTAAAGAGTTCATGGGAGATGCAAATGAAGTCGGTTCACTTTCATTGGTCGAAAAGTATCATCTTGGAGTAAGTTCCGCAACCATTAGAAATGAAATGGTCAAATTAATGGCACTAGGACTCTTGGAAAAGAACCACATATCTTCAGGAAGGTTACCAACAGACCAAGCACTGAGACTATATGTGTCTAAGATAATAGATAGATCATCTTTGAGTCCACTTGTATCTGGGGAAATAAGACAAGGAATATTCAGGGACAGATTTTCTAAGGATATTGTCATCAAATCAATACTACAAATATTATCAAAAGAAACAGACTCTGTTGTATTCTTAATCCTTGATGAAGATGTAAGATATTACGGTTTAGCAAATATACTTGCATTCGACGAATTCCAATCAATTGAAAAAATAAAAAGTGTAATCAGTATTTTGGAAGATGATGTCTTTCTTAAGAACATGGCTAAAAAATATGCTGGCTCTGGAGTCTCTCTCCTCATTGGTGGAGAATCAGGCGTAGGTACACTACAAAATTGTGCAATGGCATTTACCAAAATCCCTTTCTGGGGGAAAGATGAATCATATGTTGGAGTAATTGGTTCTAAGAGAATGGATTACTCTAAAGTAATTCCAGCATTAAGAGAGATAAAAAGTTCTTTAGAAAACGCTATGTCTGGATGGAGATAATTTAAGTACAAAGAATATGAAGAAAGAATTAGAAAGTAAAAAAATAAAAGAATTAGCACTAACCATAGATAAACTTGAAGATGAGAAATTAGTAATTCAAGAACAGATGCTAAGAGCATTGGCGGATTATCAAAATCTTGTAAAAAACTCCGAGAAGAGAAATGAGATTAGATATTTTCAATTAAAAAAATCCTTAAGTGAATCTGTAATCCCTTCTCTTGATGCACTAAATCTAGCTCTTAAGGCAAGCAAAGAATTAAAACTGGATGAACAAACTAAATCTTGGCTAGATGGAATCCTTGCAACAATAGAAAGCTTGGAAAAAGCATTTACAGAGATAGGGGTAAAACAATATCTGCCAGTTAAGGGAGATAAATTTGACCCTGCAATACATGAAGCAGTAGCAACCGTAGAAGGTGGAAAAAGTGGTGAAATATATGACTTGGTACAACCAGGTTATATATTAGACAACACAGTAATTAAACCAGCTCGTGTTGTTGTTTCAAAATAAATATAAATTTTTATTAACAAATATTATGTCAAAAATAATAGGAATAGATCTCGGAACTACAAACTCCGTAATGGCTTACATGGAAGGTGGAAAACCAAATGTAATTCCAAATGCACAGGGTGGTAGATTAACCCCATCCATTGTTGCAATTGGTGACAAAGGGGAAGTGCTTGTAGGAAACCCTGCAAAAAATCAGGCTGTAACAAATCCTGAGGGTACAATTTACTCTGTAAAGAGATTAATCGGTAGATCATGGGATGACTCAGAGGTTAAGAAGGACAAAGAACTTCTTCCTTTCGAAATGAGAAAATCAGAGTCAGGTGGTGTAGAGGTACAAATGAAAGACAAATGGTATTCCCCACAGGAGATTTCTGCAAAGATTCTCGCAAAGATGAAAAAAGATGCAGAAGATTTCTTAGGAGAAGAAGTTAAGGAAGCAGTAATAACTGTACCAGCATATTTCGATGACTCTCAAAGGCAGGCGACTAAAGATGCAGGTAAAATTGCAGGATTAGATGTTAAAAGGATTGTAAATGAACCAACGGCAGCAGCTCTAGCATATGGTGTAGAAAAAGGTAAAGAAGAAAAGGTCGCAATCTTTGATCTTGGAGGTGGTACATTCGATATCTCCATATTAGAGATTGGCGATGGTGTCTTTGAAGTACTATCTACAAATGGTGATACCCATCTTGGTGGAGATGACTTTGACCAAAAGATTATAGATTTTCTTGCAGACCAATTTAAAGCAAAAGAAGGAATTGATCTAAGAAATGACAGAACATCTCTCCAGAGATTGAGGGAATTCGCAGAAAAAGCAAAGGTTGAATTATCTACCTCAGAAGAGACAGAGATAAATATCCCTTACATTACTGCAGATGCAAATGGACCAAAGCATTTGAGAGAGAAACTAACAAGATCAGAGTTAGAAAAATTAACAGGAGATTTAATTGAAAGAACTGTTGAACCATGCAAAAAAGCTCTTAAAGATGCAGGACTTTCAATAAAGGATATCGACGAAGTTCTTTTGGTTGGTGGTATGACAAGAATGCCAGCGGTTATTAAAAAGGTAGAAGAACTTTTTGGTAAAGAAGCGAATAAAGGTGTAAATCCAGATGAAGTTGTAGGTGTTGGTGCTGCTATCCAGGGAGGTGTCCTTGGTGGAGATGTAAAAGATATTACTCTCTTAGATGTAACACCGCTTTCTTTGGGACTGGAAACTCTTGGAGGAATTATGACAAAACTAATAGAGAAAAATACCACTATCCCAGTCGAGAAGAAACAGATATTCTCAACAGCTGCAGATAGTCAACCAGGTGTAGAGATTCATATTCTTCAGGGAGAAAGAGAAATGGCTGCAGATAACAAGACATTAGGAAGATTCATCTTAGATGGTATCCCACCTGCACCAAGAGGAGTCCCTCAGATAGAGGTTTCTTTCTCAATTGATGCAAACGGTATCTTAAATGTTAAAGCAGTAGATCTTGCTACAAAGAAAGAACAAAAAATTACAATCACTGCATCAACTGGACTTAAGGATGAAGAGATTGAAAAGATGGTAGAAGATGCCCAAAAGAATGCAGAAGAGGACAAGAAGAAGAAAGAAAGAGCAGAAACTAGAAATGAAGCAGACACCCTATGCTTTGGTGTTGAGAAGCTGATCAAAGAGAATGGAGACAAGGTCGAGTCTTCCGAGAAAGAAGAGCTTGAGGAAAAATCTGAAGAGCTTAAGAAGATTATCGAAAAAGAGGACTTTGATCTAGAAGAAGTAAAAAAGAAAACAGAAGAACTTATGGATAAAATGCAGGAGGTTGGGAAAAAGATGTACGAGAAAGCAGCTCAAGAGAATAAGCCAAAGGATGAGGAGAAGAAAGAAGATAAGAAAGAGGAAAAGAAAGACGATGAGGTCAAAGAGGGTGAAGTAGTTGACTAATCTTTTGCTCTGGGAATTAAGAGGAGACTGTTGGTCTCCTCTTTTTTTTATGGTAGGATAAATGGAATAATATTTCCTATACTGCCAAAATATGCTTAGAGATTCAGATAGCACAAAGAAAGAAAAAATAGGACTTTCAACAATCCAAAAGTATCTTTTTCTTGGTATGCTTTTTATTCTTCCACTCTCTATTATTCCATTCCCATGGGATTGGACTGAGAAAAGTATGTCCTTGGTCATATTGATATTCTCAACAGTAATTGTAGGAATTGAAATCATTAAGCTGATTTGGGATGGTAAAGTAACATTTATAAAAGGTCTCTTAGATATCGGTTCATTCTCGATATTAGGCTCTCTAACACTATCTACTTTGTTATCAGAAGATATAAATACCAGTATATGGGGCGTAGATAATAGGCTTGGTTCTGGATTAATAGTTTTCATAGCGGTAATACTTGTTTCATTTGCTGCCAGAACCTTTATACACAATATGAAGGATATAAAAATGGTAATACTTTCTTTCTTAGGAGGAATGTTCATCGCAAATATCCTAAGTATTTTCTCTTTTTTGGGTACAAATATATGGTCGAGTATTCCAATATACAAAGAAATGCATCAGGCAGGTTTACCACTTCTTAGATCAGAAAAGGTTCATGTATTGATAAATATGATTAGCATATTACTATCTCTTGGAATCATAGGAGAGCGTATGTTAAGAAGAGGTGGTGCTAGCATAGCGATGACGCTGTGTTATGTCTTTCTCGTTTCTGGTATTGTAAATCTCTGGGTATTTTCTATCCATCAGGGACTAGCATTGCTTATACTTTTTGCTGTAATTATAATTCTTGTGTTGATCTTTGGAACATCAAGATTAAAGATTGGACGTGGATTAAAAAGAGATCTCACAATTTTGTTCATTAGCATACTTCTCACAATCGTGATTCCAGTGATACTTCTTCAGATCCCATCACTTAGAGCAATAATTATTCCTAAAGGAGTCGAACTTGTAGCAGAAGTTTCTCTTGGAGCAGATATCTCATGGATAATTGCAGCATCGGTTTTCATAGATTCTTTGTGGAAGGGTTTGTTTGGTCTTGGAGTTGATACATACACTATTGCTTACAATTTATTCAAACCTTTAAATGATGCACTTCTTTCCTTCAACAGTGTGAATTTCTATTTTTCAGGTAACGAGTTGTTTACTAAATTCTCAAATGGTGGATTAATTTGGTTGGCAGCATGGATATTCTTTGGATTCCTGTTAGCGAAGCAATTAAGGGATGATTTTAGGAAATTTAGATTGTATCAAGAGGATAATGCTGCATTCTTTCTTGTAATTATTGATTTCACCCTCATCTTTTTATTCCTTGCTTCTTTGTTTGTTGCATATTCCGTTCTTGTAATTCTTCTTCTGTTTGTAATAATCTCTCTCCATTCTGTTCTGAAAGATATTCTTGGGAAAGGTAGTGGAGATAAATTTGTGTTTAAACTTTGGGCTACAAATGTATCCTCAAGAGTAGAATCTGGAAAAGCTGTATATAATATGAATGTATTCCTTACCGTTGTCACAGTATTAATCGGCTCAAGCTTGCTTGTATTTTGGGGTTCGAAGATAATCTCGAGTGCATATTTATTGAGAGCTGAGTCATATTATTCTGAGCAGAAGAAATTGTATGCTGAACAGGATCCTTCATCTGGGCAGAGGGAGGACTTTGTAAAGCGAATGTCTGGTTATTACACAAAGGCTTTAAAGTTTGACGACAAGGATACACTTGTGAGCAGAAAATTAGGATTAATGTATCTTGAACAGGTAGGGATAGCGGCTGAAAGATATTCAAAAGAGAAAGAAACAGAGGAAACAAATTCCATAATTAAAGAGATTGGGCAGTGGAAGAATTATGCCATAGATTATATTCGAAAGAGTATAGATAGAAGCCCAAGTATTTATGCTAACTGGGAAGCTAGAGCAAGGGTGTATATGGGATTAGTTGGTCTTGGCTTCTATGATTATTCTGCAGATGCGCTTTACTCTCTAGAAAAAGCGATAGAATTAAATCCTCTGAACTTTGAATTGTATTACTACAAAGCGCAGATAAATATAATAAACGGAGACAAAGATGGTGCGCTTTCTGCACTAACTCAAGTTCTAGGAATTAATCCACAGCATGTAGCATCGATTCTTTTGGCCGGTGAGATAAACAAAGAGAAGGGAAATCTTGAAGTTTATGAATCATATCTGAAGGCAGCTAAAAAGATATTGGAAATGCAAGGAAATACGGGTATAGATACCTATAAAGAAATATCTAAGCAATTGAATGAATTAGCTAAAGATACGAAGGAAGATGTGGCCGAGAGCACCGAACCAACTGTTCCTCAAGAGTAGTAGGGTTTGCCTCTGAATAGGCAGAGTGCATTCACAGAGTAATTTCCATTCTGTTCTTCTTTAATTATTCTAGAAATACTTTCTAGGGTTTTTCCAGTTGTAATTACATCATCCAAAATTGTCACAGAATCGTATTTTTTTAATAATGATGTATTTTTAATGTAAAAGTCAGAATTTTCTACCATTAATCTACTCTCTCTGTCTCTTAACGATTGATGACCTTTCTCTATCTTCCTTCCTATTAAATCTAGAGAAAAATCACAGTCATAATGTTTGGAAATAATCTCAACTAGTAATTCTGTTTGGTTAAATCCTCTCTCGTTCCGTCTTAAAAAAGATATAGGTACGGAGGTAAGAAGGGTGTTTCTAAAATTAACGTTCCCAATACTCTGGATTAAAAATTCTGACAAAGATTTTGCAATATCCCTAGCGCCTTTGTATTTGTAACTTTTGAGAATCTTTGAAGAGACTTTGTTGTATTCCCATCCAACAATCACTTGGTCGAGAGAGTTAGTACATTTACATTGTGTATGTGTATTGTAATTTGGAGATATTCTTCGGCATATATAACATTCAGGAAGATTTCTTTTAAAGATCTTCTTGCAGGTATCACAAAGATATCCTCCGTATTTCCCGCAAATATGGCAAGATTTAGGATATGCCAAGTCTAAAAAAGAAGAGAACATAACTAAATTTATCAGTAAAAAATTAAAAACAAATTAATTGATAAAAATTTCTCTTTAAATTATGATATTATTCGCACAATTGAACTTAAACATGACACAAACTAAATGACAAAGTTAGGGCTAAAGAAGAACAGTATATTTTTTGTAATGCTTCTTCTCTTCATAACAAAGATTCTTGGTTTTCTAAAATTAAGAACCATTGCTCAGCTCTTCGGTGTATCTCACGAATTAGATATTTTCTGGGCTGCATTCACTATCCCAGATATGATATTTACAATTCTTGTTGCAGGCTCTATCAACGCAGCAATTATTCCAATATTCTCAGAAATCTTTTACAAAAAAGGGAAGGAGAGTTTAGATCGTTTCTTCAATTACCTCTTTATTGTCCTTACTGCGACCTGTCTTTTAATTGCAGCCTTGTTCTTTGTCTTTACGCCAGCGATTACAAACTTTATTCTCAATTCAGATGTACTTCAAAAATTCTTAGATCTCTCCGAGAGAATAACCACTGCAGATTTCCATACATTTGTGACTCTAACTAGATTAATGCTTCTTTCTCCAATTCTTTTGGCTACAAGTAGTCTCGTAACGGCATATCTACAGATAAAGAAGGAATTCTTAACAACCTCTCTTGCGCCTCTTTTCTACAACTTAGGAATGATAATTGGCCCTATCCTCTTTGTTGTATTTGGAAACTTAGGAGTAGAGGGTATCGCAATATCTACAGTAATTAGTTCTGTGTTACATCTCTTAGTACAGTTTCCTAAGTTCGCAAAGCATTTCCAAAAGGGTTTCTCACTTAGCCCCGGATACTTCAGAAATGCATTTGGAGATATTCATATATGGAGAACAATCAAGTTAGCTATTCCAAGAACAATTGGTATTTTAGGAGAGCAGATAAATGGATTGGTAAATACTTTGATTAGTTTCTCTCTTGCGGCTGGTGCTCTTAGTGCGTATAGATTTGCTATCAGTTTACATCTGTTTCCAATTAACATCATTGGAAGTGCTGTAGCACAAGTAGCATTACCAGATTTAGCACAACATAATGGAGATAGAAAAAAGTTTGTTAAAATTTTAGATTCCTCCATACAGTTTGCTTTGTATGTTGTATTTCCAATTGTTGCCATGATGATGATACTTAGACTTCCAGTTGTTCGTTTAGTATACGGTTCTGGAGCTTTTGACTGGAGAGCAACAATTTTAACTGCATGGTGTCTTGTACTTTTAGGTTTTTCTATAATTGGACAAACAGTAGCACAGATAGTACTAAGAGCATTCTATGCTCTTAAGGAAACATGGCTTCCATTGATTGCTATTGTAGTTAGTATTTTGGTTAATATATTCTTAGCTTACTATCTTACAAACTTCTTTAGTCATTACTATGACTGGAGACCGATATTTGATCAAATGGTAAGCCAGATATCTTCAGCAAATGGAGAAGGTTTCCTGGTAGTTCTAAAATCTTTCGTAAAAGATTTTATTCGATGGTCTTCTGATAGAGGTAGTTCGGATTTGGCAGTGGGTGGTTTAGCACTAGGTTTTAGTGTCTCCTATTTCATAGAGATGATTCTTCTTATGGTATTGTTAAATGTAAAAGGAAAGATAATTACATGGAAGAAAACAGTTAAGCCAATTCTTGTAAAAGCATTGAACACATTGATAATGGCAATTGGTATGTACTTTGTTTTTAAGCTTTTTGATTTCCAATTAGATACTACAAGAACATGGTCAATCATAGTCCTTTCTGCTGTAGTATGTTCATACGGCCTTCTCTCTTACTGGGTAGGATCTAAGGTCTTCGGTATAAAAGAGGTGGACAAATTTGAGAGTAGAGTTGTTTCAATATTTTCTAAATTCTTCAGTAAGGGGGAGAAAGATGCAGAAACTGTTTAAAATTTTTGTAATCTTTCTTGTAATATTAATCCTCTTTCCAATTTTTCTAACGGGCATATATCTTCTTTGGCAAAGAGAGTTTGCTTCTAATCTTGCGACTAAAAGCTGCGTGAGTAACAATTCTTTAAATGAGGTATCCTTTGATGAAAGAATAAGAGATTTTGTATTTTCCTCTGACAGAAGTGATTATATACAATTCACAAAAGAAGAAGTTTTGTATTTGATATCCTCCGAATTTGGTAAAGGTGAAAACGATATAGTGGTAGAAGATATGTGTGTTGATTCTGCAAAAGGAGCCTGGAAGGTATATTTAAATATGACCGTTGCTGGTATAAGGAATGTTTGGTTCATATTTGATGTAATAAAGGATGATAGAGAAACAGCAGAGTTGTATGTAGATAGTCTGTATTTAGGGAATTTCAACCTTCCTTCTTTCATTTCCTCTCCACTGAAGGAGAAAATTAACAAGGGAATTAGTGATGCTTTGATACTTGTAAATGAAAATAGTTTCTCCGGAAGAAATATAACAAATATTGAACTTCTGGAGGAGGATGTAGTCATAAAAGGTGTGTATTAGGCTTGTCCAACAATATTACTTGTGATACAATTCTCTAGCAATCATTAAATTAATCTGCTAACAGATATGTCTAAAAAGATTAACATTATGCCCCTAGGAAAAAGAATCCTAGCAAAACCAGATGTAATAGAAGAGAAGACAGCAGGTGGTTTAGTTTTACCTCCAAATGCAAATGATGAACAAAGACCTGCAACTGGTACAGTTGTTGCTTTAGGACAAGCAAAATCTTTCAATGTAGCTATTGGAGACAAAATATATTTTAAGAAATATTCCCCAGAAGAAATTGAAATTGATGGAACTAAATATCTCATACTAGATACTGACGATATACTCGCAGTCATAAAATAAATTTAACACATACACAAGATGGCAAAATCAATAATATATAACGAAGATGCTAGAAAAGCTCTTAAAGAGGGTGTTGATACAATCTCAAATGTAGTTAAAACAACCCTTGGTCCAAGAGGAAGAAATATCGCAATTGCAAAGAGCTATGGTTCACAGGTAATCACTAAAGATGGGGTTACTGTTGCAAAAGAGATAGAAGATAAAGATCCATTTAAAAATGTTGGTGTAGAAATGATAAAAGAAGCTTCAAGCAAGGTGAATGATCTTGCAGGAGACGGGACTACAACAGTTGCTGTACTTGCACAGGCTATTGCAAATTTAGGTTTTAGAAATGTCTCTGCAGGTTCTAACCCAATCGCTGTTAAAAGAGGAATTGATAAAGGTGTCGAGATGATAGTGAAAGAACTTGAGAGAAAAGCAAAGAAGATTTCTGGATTAGAAGAGATCTCTCAAGTAGCAACAATCTCTGCGAACAATGACAAAGAATTGGGAGACATGATTGGTGGAGTTTTTGAGAAGGTAGGAAAAGATGGCGTAATAACAGTAGAAGAAGCAAAGGGCTTCGATGATGAAGTTGAATATACCGAAGGTATGGAATTTGATAACGGTTATGTAAGCGCATACTTTGTAAATAATGCCGAAACGCTAGAAACTGTTATGGACAACCCATACATCTTCATAACCGACAAGAAGCTTTCCAACCTTCAAGATATACAGGCAATAGCCGAGAAGGTTCTTGGAGCTGCAGATAGACCATTGGTAATAATTGCTGAAGATATTGAAAATCAGGCGCTTGCAACATTGGTAGTAAACAAGCTAAGAGGAACTTTAGACGTTGTAGCTGTAAAGGCCCCTGGATTTGGAGATAGAAAAAAGGAAATGCTTAAAGATATCTGTGTATTAACAGATGCAAAATTCATTTCTGAGGAACTTGGAAATACCTTGGACAAGGTTGAGATGGCAGATTTAGGTTCTGCAAAGAAGGTCATTGTAACAAAAGAGAAGACAGTAATTGTTGAGGGAAAAGGTAGTACCAAATCAATTAAGGCAAGGGTTGGTGAGATAAAAACACAGATATCTAAAACTACATCAGATTACGATAAGGAAAAATTGCAGGAGAGATTAGCAAAGTTAGCAGGTGGTGTTGCAGTAATAAAGGTTGGTGCAGCTTCTGAGACAGAGGCGAAAGAAAAAAGGATGAGAATTGAGGATGCTATTAATGCTACAAGAGCAGCTCTTGAAGAGGGAGTTGTTGCTGGTGGTGGTTTGGCATTGCATAATGCACAGTCTGTTCTTAAGGATGTAAAGTTAGAGGATATTGATGAACAGGTTGGTATAGATATTCTAAAGAGCATACTTAGTGAACCTCTTAAACAGATAGCAGAGAATGCTGGTGAGGATGGTGCAGTAGTAGCTGCCAATTGTTCTGGTAAAACAGGTTTCAATGCTAAGACAGGTGAGTATGTAAATATGATAGAAGCAGGGATTACAGATCCAGTTAAGGTTACAAGATTAGCATTAGTTAATGCAGCATCTGTTGGTACTATGTTAATAACTACAGAGGCAATTGTAGCTGAAATACCTGAAGAAAAATCTAAAGCACCTATGGGTTCTGATATGGGTATGGGTGGAATGATGTAATCCTTTTTATGGATACACAATCTTAACCCAATTAGCCTTCAACCATTTATCGGTATCTTTTTGTAGCTGTTCCAACCCTCTTTTCTTTAACTCTTTATCTATAACTCTCCCTTGATGTGGATTATTAAATTGTTTCTCTAGAGGAGAACTAAAACCATGAGCATAATGACACATCTCGTGTGCAATAGTAGCTCTAACAATATCCTCTGGAACAATCTCACTTTGGAAATATCTAGTTACTGTAATAACCGTAATACTCTTCTCATCCTGTGTTAAAAAATCATCCCTTTTATTTTTTATCAAACTCTTTATCTTGGTTCTTCCATTTGCAAGCTTAATACTTCCCAATTGTCTCTTTGAATATTTCCCAAACTTAATAACAACCAAGTTCTTCCTTGGTATATCACAGAAATGGTTCTCCCATAACTCATACATTAAATTTTCTAAATATTCTTTATCTCTCATACAACTGTCCTCTCTCCCATGTTATCATATTCAAATGATTCTACAGAAATACAAGAAAAAAATCTTCACATTAAGAAAATCTCTCGCATTTGTATATGGGAGATATACAGTAGCAGCAATATCTAGAGATATACTCTTTGTAATATCTACAGCATCAGAGCTCTACAGTATTACTCTCTTGGGAAAATTCATTGATGAAACTGCAAAGATATTACTCTCATGGGACACCTTTAATTTAACAGAATATCTTGGTACAAAGTCATTCCTGTATTTGGTATTAATACTAGGTCTTTGGGGTGTAACCCAGATATGTCTGCAAGCAAGAGATTATTTCTTCAATGTTATCTACGAGAAAGTTTGGGAAGATGCTAAATACATGATTATTGCCAAAGTTTCCAAATCTAACCTTCAAGATGTAGAAAAAGAAGAATACCAAGATTACTTAACATATGCCCCTGCGTTTTCTATAGAAAGATTG